>ENA-OQER01000422-OQER01000422.1-human-gut-metagenome-genome-assembly--contig:-NODE-422-length-23120-cov-2.115818_pt1 | contig 23120 bp, 37 predicted proteins | sample MGYA00242797_ERZ504639 | MGnify/ENA primary metagenome ERZ504639 (study PRJEB26092, sample SAMD00036306) | human gut metagenome | host: Homo sapiens | study: EMG produced TPA metagenomics assembly of...
ACTGGATGGTCGAGAAAAATGTTAAAGTCCGGCCGCTCCGGACTTAAAAGCTCGTCGGCTTTAAACTTATAATAGCGGAGCAGCCAGTCTGCCTGATACAGACGATGTTCCCGCAGGAGCGGCGGACCGCCGGGCAGTTGCAGGAAGATTGCTGTTGTGGGTGACATTCACAAAAGGCAGAATAGAACACTCTCTTTAAATCAAATTTCTGATACAGATTCTCGGCAATGCTCACAATCTGGTAATCGTTTTCCGGGGTTGCGCCGATGATCATCTGTGTGCTCTGTCCTGCGGGTACGAACTTCGGGGCGTGTCGGTAAAGAGCGACTTCATTCTTATTTTCCGTAATACCGTTCTGAACCATGCGCATTGGCTTCAGGATGGTATTTCTCGACTTGCAGGGCGCAAGCTTTTTCAGGCTGTCTGCGGTAGGCAGTTCCAGATTAATACTCATGCGGTCAGCCAGAAAACCAGTTTTTTCAATCAGCAGAGGATCGGCGCCGGGAATCGCTTTCACATGGATGTAACCGTTAAAATGGTGCACTGTGCGCAATTTATAAAGGGTCTGGTATAAAAGTTCCATCGTATAGTTGGGGCTTACCATAATGCCGGAACTTAAAAAAAAGACCTTCAATATAATTCCGCCGGTAAAATTCCATCGTCAGTTCGCAGACTTCCTCCGGGGTAAAGGCAGCCCGCCGGACATCGGAGTTACAATTATTCTGGCAATAAGAGCAGTTAAAAATACATTCGTTTGTAAATAAAATCTTGAGAAGGGAAACACACCGCCCATCTGCGGAAAAAGTATGACAGATCCCACAGGAAATAGAGTTGCCAAGGCCGATACCGTCACCACTGCGATCCACACCGCTTGACGTGCAGGCGACATCGTATTTTGCAGCGTCTGAGAGAATCGTAAGTTTCCATCAGTGACATATTTGCTGGATTTTCATCTGGATGTGATCTCCTCCAATCAAAAAATAAAATAGAACATAACGTTCGATGAAATGAGAATACCACAATTCGGAAAAAGAAATGCAAGAGAAAAAGACTGCCAATTCTGAATCCAATTTTTGGACAAAAAATTCTCTCATAATCCTGATTCCTTAGTTTTTCAGAATTATGAGAGGATGTGTCTTATGAATGGAGTTGTATTTCTTCATATTTAGCTGCAACACGTTTGCCACTGAATGCAATCCCGAAAAGTCCAATCTTTTTTATACCATGATATTCCATGTCGGTAGAATATTTTTTGCTTTGGATCTGTTGTATCGCACTTGACGCAGAATCAGCAAGTTCGGTATCTGAAAGGTTTTTTCCGGCTTTAAATTCAATAATATAGCCAATTGGGATTTATCTTTTGGCTCAAGCTGTATATCAAAACGCCCTTCGCCGGATTCTCTGTTGGAAGAGATATAATATCGGTCTGAGAGTATTGCCAACATTCCGAAAACAGTTCCGTGATAAAAATTTTCGTTTGTAGTGTCAAAAGTACTGGCAGACTGCAAGAGATATTTTTGCAAAGTGTCAGTGAAAAGAGCAGTATCACCTGTTCGCAGAGCTAGTTCGAAATCTCGGAGCAGGGAGCCGTTAAATAAGGTATTATAATTATCCAAAATCTCCTTCTGGAAAACACTTTTTATCTCGCGGTTAGGCAGTTTAAGAGAACAAATCGGGTTGTCATTAAATTCACTGATCACACTTGTGGCACGCAGATATCCGGCGACAAGCAGAAAGCTGTAGATTGTGTCAGAATCAGCATTTACCTCCGGGTAAATAATATCCGTATTAATAATGGATTGCACTTCTTTTCCCTGCAGTAAAAGTGAGAGACTTTCGTACACTTCTTTGTCGGAACTGCGGATCAGTTCACCAATAATTTCATTGCCGCTTGTTCGGGACCAGAAAGCCTTTGGTTTACAGTTATTGTTAAAATAATTAATCACAGACCACGGATTATATATTTCTGTATTTCCGAAGAGATAACCGTCATACCATTCCTTAATTTCCGAAAATTTTTCTGCCTTTCCATAGTAAGCTGCCATATTTGATATATCGTTTACGGTAAAACCGAAATACTCTGAGTACTTGTTATCCAAAATCGTGTTTACAACAAGATTATTTAAACCACTGAATAAACTTTCCTTTGCAATGCGGAGTATTCCAGTCAAAATGCCAAATTCCAGATTCTCATTATCTTTTAAAGCAGAGGAGAAAAGATTCCGCATAAAACCGACAACTTCATTATAATAATGATATAAGTGTCCTTGCTGGATTGGCGTGTCGTACTCATCAATAATAATAATAACTTCTGGTTATAATGTGTGGCAAGTAAAGAAGAAAGCTTGCCAAGTGCAAACTGATAATCGGTAGAATCGGCGACATCATTTATGAGATTTTGAATGTATTTTTTGTCATATTCATTAATTGCTTTGCTTGATAAAAGTTCTATATGGCGAAGAAATTCTTCTTTTAAGGTAAAACACAGACTGCGGTACATATCAGCCCAGTTGGTCTGATGTGCATCTTTAAAAGACAGAAAAATGACCGGATAAGCCCCCTGAAGCTGTTTGTAAGCATCTCCGCAATCCCAGATTTTTTTATCTGAAAAATATATGGATGTATCTGTGGATGTTTTTTCAAAATAGGTTCGGATCATGTCCATGGTAAGCGTTTTCCCAAAACGGCGCGGTCTTGTGAAAAGATAAACCTTGCTGTGGTCGTCAATTATATCTTTTATGAGAAGCGTCTTGTCGACATAATAGCATTCTTTGGAAACTTCTTTATACGAAGTGATTCCAACCGGACATGGAAGTAATCTGCCGGACAAAGGCGGGTTTTGTTTGTTTCGAAGGATTTCCGGTTTTATTGTATCAGAAGGGATTAACCAGTATCTTCCCTCTTTGTATGCACCGTTAATAAAACGGCAGTGCAGAGCTGATTTACCCTCCGGGGAGTAATTCCCCAAAGCTGGGCAATATCTTTTGCCTTCAAAAATTTTTTATCCATTATAATCCCTCCATTGCATATGCAATCATTCTATATTTCCTATAATATGATATTTTCGGGAAATTAACAAGAAATAAAAAATATAAATTTCCTGAAACGGGAAATTAACAAGAGAAAAAAGACTGCCAATTTCTGGACAGTCTTTTCAAAAGTTGCCGGTTATATGATCGGCAGTCTTAATTATTTGTAAAATAATCAGGGTACATTGCCAGCAGTTCTTCTTTCTCCGACAAATGCCGGGTTAAATGCCGGGTCATAAGCATTTCTGCCATTTCACTATCATGTCGTCTGATCGCATACAAAATATCTTCGTGGTCTTTTAATACATAATCGTGTTGCTTTGATTTTGTGGAAAGGGAGCGGAGACGGTCAAAGTGAACCATCTGTTCCTTGATAATATGGTAAGACCACATTTTATCTGCAGCACGGAACAACAGCTCATGAAATTCATTGTCTAATTCCAGAAAAGTCTCACGATCCTTCTGTTCGAGGCTGCGCTGCTGTTTTTTTATATTATAATCAAGGGCGTCCATATCTGCATCTGCAATCTTGTCGCATAGAAGCCTTAAAATGGCATTTCCGTTACAAGCCGTAAAAAACGCGATTCTTCTACAATATTGTAATCAATTTTTGAAATATAGCTGCCGCGCTGTGGCAGGATCTCAACCAGACCGATGCGGTTTAACTCGATCAAAGCTTCGCGGACCGGTGTCCTTGACAGGGACAGTGTGGCGGAAAGCTCATTTTCACTGACAGCGGTTCCAGGCTGCAATTCCAGATGAATGATGTTATATAAGAGCACTCTGACAGCATAAGATCTGGAATTTTCAGAGCGTTCCTTTTGAAGAATGACCATTTTTTCCCCCCATTTCCTTAATAATATACTAGTATACTATCAAATAAAAACTTTTGCCAGATAATTCTTAAAAATCAAAAGTAAAAACAATTTTGCGGATGGAAGGATCTCTGCTGTCAACAAAATCAAAAGCTTCCTGCGCTTTTGTAAGCGGAAATGTATGCGAAATAGAATTGTTCAGGTCAAGAGTACCTTCTTTGATCATTTCAATCGCTTTACCGAACATTTTATTCTGAAGACGGGAACCTCTCACATCCAGCTCTTTGGAAGTGATCAGGAACTGGTTTACTTCGGTCGGAGCGGTGGAAAAGCCCATAGTAATAACACGTCCGGCATTACCGGTAGCCTGAAGCAGTAATAAAAGGGAATTTTTTACGCATGCGGCATCGATAGAGACGGTGGCGCCTCTGCCGTGTGTGTATTCTAACACCTTCGCCTGAAAATCTTCAGTCGCGGCATTGATCGTAAACTGTGCGCCGTGTTCTCTGGCTTCTGCGAGTTTGTCATCCATAATATCTGCTACAATGATATGGTCACAGATTGTATGTGCAATTTTTAAAATGGAGCTTCCAAGTGCGCCAGCACCATAAATAAGAAGCATGTCGTCTTTTTCAAGTTCAGCACGGGTGCAGGACTGGATAGCGATGGTAGTCGGCTCGATCATAACGGCATCCTGATCGGAGAGTGAATCCGGAAGAAGATAGCAGTCAGATTCTGGAACTGCGATATATTCGCGGTAGCCACCATCAATATGTACGCCTCTTACTTTGAGGTTGTCACATACATTTCCACGGTTTTTGGAACATGGGTAGCAGTGACCACAGCTTGTTACCTGATTGATGATAATGCGGTCGCCTATTTTTAAAGAAGAAACATTATCTCCAACCTCTGCAACGACACCAACCATTTCGTGTCCGATAATACGCGGATAAGTAGCTGCAGCATTGGTGCCATGATAAATTCCAACATCAGATCCGCAGATTCCCGCAGCGGTCATTTTTACTAATACATTATTTTTAGGATCAATAACTGGTTTTTCAATGTCAATTACTTCTAATTGATTTGGTTTTACAATTTGTACGGCTTTCATAATAGTCTCCTTATCTTAATTTGAAATAGATGATTGAATATTTAGAAATGCCACAAAACAACTTACATACTAGTATTCTACATAAAATAAAAAAGAAGTCAATAAAAAAGGAAAAAACAAAGTAATATTATGCAATATGCATAAAAAACAGGATGATAATATGTTAAAATATACATATTGAAAAAAATAAGCAAATAAACTACCATACTAGCATACAAACAAAACGCCAGAAACAACTTACAAACATTTCATTTAGGAGGAAAATGATTATGGGACTTGCAAAGGCAATCAAAAGAGGCGCAAGTGCATTACTGATCGGTTCAATGATGACAGGACTTTTTACAGCTGCTCAGCGACCGGTGAAAACAGTGGAGGTAAATTAGTAAAAATTGCGGTCTGTGTATCAGATCAGACACCAGCCGCACAGGCATTGACAGATGTGTTTAAACCGATGGTGGAAGAGGCGACCGATGGACGTTATGATATCCAGATTTATAATTCCGGTGTACTTGGAAGCGAAAAGGTAACATATGACTATACGAAAAGTGGAATCGTGGAAATGTGCGTAGTCGGAACAACCATGTGGTCTGAAACACCGAAAATGACAATCCCTGATTTTCCATTTCTGTTTGACAGCGTGGAACACGCAAGAGTGTGCTATCAGGGAGAACTGGGTGAATATATTGCAGAAGACCTTGAGAGTACACAGCCATTGAAGCTGCTTTCCTGGTATCCAAATGGAGCCAGAGTTGTTTACATCTAATAAGAAGCTGGAAAGCCTTGATGATTTTAACGGACAGAAGCTCAGAATGCCAAACAATCCAATTCATGTAAAACTTGCCGAAGTCTTGGAGCTAATGTTGTTATTATGGATATGGGTGAAGTGTTCACGGCATTGGAACAGGGAGTGGCAGATGGACAGGATAATCCGCTTGCTACGGTAAAGACAGAAGGCTGGTATGAAGTTCAGGATTATGTTTATGACACAAATCATATCATTGCATCCTTGGAGCTGTTTGCTGGTGAGGAATTCTGGAACAGTTTAAGTGAAGAAGATCAGGAAGCGTTTGAAAAGGCTTCGGAGGCAGCGTCAGACTATGCATGGGATTTATATGAGGAGCAGCTTTCAGATGATAAACAGTTTATGAAAGATAACGGACTGATCGTTACAGAACTCTCCGATGAGGACAGAGAAGCGATGAAAGAGAAAATACAGCCGGTTTACGATTATCTGAATGCACAGTATGACTGGTAGATGATGTCAGAAAAATGGTAGATGACATTAAAGTAGAGTAAGGAGAAGCAGACTATGAACAAATTAGTAGATAAGCTATTCAAAGGTATTGACTATTTTACAGGTATTCTTACCGGCTTAATGGTGTTCTTTGTATTTTTAAATGTTGTACTTCGAACCTTTTTTAATGCCGGGCTGACATGGTCAGAAGAACTGGCAAGATACCTTTTTGTATACGTTACCTATATCGGAGCAATCAGTGCAATGCGTGCTAATGCACATCTGGGAGTGGATACACTCATCAGCAGAATGAAGCCGCAGGTGCAGATAGTAATGTATATTGTTTCCCAGACAATTATTGCGATCTTAATGATTATTTTAGTGTGGGGTTCTGAAAAAATGGTGGCACAGAATACCGCCTCAAGAACAGCAGCACTCGGGATTCCATATTCTGTATTATATTTTGCCGGAATCATCACAGGCGTGGCAATTGCGATCATGGCGGTGATAAACATCGTCCATGCGCTGAAAAATCCATCTGAAATATCAGAGATTGTTACGATGAGCACTTCGGATGATGATGAGATCGCTGCAGAGGCAAAAGATGGTGCAGAGAATCTTTCGGATGAAGAATATGCAAGAAGACTGAGAGAAGAGGAGGAAAATAACATGACATTAGTAATATTTTTAGCTGCCTGATCGGTGGTATGCTGGTTGGACTTCCAATCTGCTTCGCACTTTTATTCAGTGGTGTTTGTATGATGTTATATCTGAATGGCTTTAATGCCAGATTTTATCGCAGAATTTATTTTCTGGTGCAGATTCCTTTTCCATGATGGCAGTTCCGTTTTTTATCATGGCAGGTGAATTTATGAACCGCGGCGGTATTACAAAGCGTATTGTAAATGCAGCGAATGCGATTATCGGACATGTCCGCGGCGGACTGGGCTATGTTGCAATCATGGCAATTCTCTTATTTGCAAGTATGATCGGATCAGCCGTTGCTTCCACTGCATTCCTTGGAGCGATCCTCATTCCTATGATGTACGTGCCGGTTATAAGCGTGATACCTGTACCGGACTGATCGCAGCAGGAAATATTTTATCGCCGATCATGCCACCGTCTGTACCAATGATTATCTTTGGCGTGCAGGCAGGTGTTTCCGTTACAAAATTATTTATGGGCGGTATTGCACCGGCTGTATATTTATCAGGTGCTTTGTGTGTATTATGGTTCTTTATCGCGAAAAAAGACAACCTCGCAAAAGCGGAGAGACAGTCTGCAAAACAGGTTGCAAAAGCATTGCTTGACGGACTTTGGGCATTGATTCTTCCGGTGTTTATTCTTGTTGGACTGCGCAGTGGTAAATTTACACCGACAGAGGCTGGAGTTATCGCAGCGTATATGCATTAGTGATCGGACTTTTTGTATACAAAGAATTAAAAATCAGTATGCTGATGGACTGTCTGGTTTCAGCAGCAAAGTCTTCATCGGTGATCATGTTTCTTGCAGCGGCAGCCATGGTGTCGTCCTGGATGATGACAGTTGCAAATGTTCCATCTATCGTCACAGGTATTCTGGCACCGTTTATCGAGCATCCAACGGCATTAATGTTAATTATCTGTCTGATTGTGCTTTTGGTTGGAACATCCATGGATGTAACGCCTACCATTATGATCCTGACACCTGTATTGCTGCCGGCAGTGAAAGCAGCCGGAATCGATGTTGCATATTTTGGAGTGGTATTTATTTTAATGACGGTTTTAGGTTTACTTACACCACCGGTAGGAACAGTATTAAATGTTGCCTGCGGCGCAGGAAAAATCAACATGGAGAGAATGGTAAAATCGATATGGCCGTTCCTTCTGGCTGAGGTAGTGATATTACTGCTTATGGTTTTATTCCCGTCTCTTGTGACGGCTCCGATGAACTTTTTCCTCGGATAAATCAGTGATTGCGGAGTTTTGATTCGGGTTAAAACTTCGCAGTTGTCTTTGAATATAACAGATAGAAATGGAGATCAGAAAAATGGAAATGACAATGAGATGGTTCGGAAAAGATTATGATACCGTCACCTTGGAACAGATAAAACAGACACGCTATGCAACCGGGATCATTACTACATTATATAATAAAATGCCGGGAGAAGTGTGGAATCTGGATGAAATTCTTGCAATGAAAAAAGAGGTTGAGGACGCAGGCTTCATCTGGCAGGAATTGAGAGTGTCAATGTCAGCGATGCAATCAAGACAGGCGGAGCGGGCAGAGACCATGATATCCAGGCATATATTGAGACATTGGAAAATCTCGGAAAAGCAGATATCCATATGGTCTGCTACAACTTCATGCCGGTATTTGACTGGACGAGAACAGAACTTGACCGTGTGAGAGAAGATGGCTCTACAGTAATGGCATATAATCAGGATGCGATTGATAAAATGGATCCGGAGAAAATGTTTGATGCGATCAAAGATGACATGAATGGAACCGTCATGCCGGGCTGGGAGCCGGAGCGGATGGCAAAAATCAAGGATTTATTTGCATTATATAAAGGAATCGATGAGGATCAGCTTTTTGAAAATCTGAAATATTTTCTGGAAGCGATTATGCCGGTTTGCGACAAATATGATATAAACATGGCAATTCACCCGGATGATCCGGGCTGGAGTGTGTTCGGTCTGCCGAGAATCATTCATCACAGGAAAAATTAAAACGAATGATGGATATGGTGCCAAACAAACATAACGGTGTGACATTCTGCATGGGCTCGTATGGAACAAACTTAAATAACGACCTGATCGCAACCATTCATATGTTAAAAGGCAGAATCCATTTTGCACATATCAGAAACCTGAGATTTAACGACGGAATGAGAGACTTTGAGGAGAGCGCACATCTCAGCGAGGATGGCACATTTGATATGTATGCTGTTATCAAAGCACTTTATGAAGATGGATTTGATGGACCGATCCGTCCGGATCACGGAAGAATGATCTGGGGAGAAAAAGCAATGCCGGGGTATGGACTTTATGACCGTGCATTAGGCGCAGCATATCTTCGCGGACTGTGGGAAGCTGCAAAAAAGGAAGGAGAGCAGAGATGAAACTGACATTACAGGGTTTGCAGGAAAAAGAACAGTGGAAAAACGCAGGAATCGGACTTCCTTCTTATGATATCGAAAAAGTGGCAGAAGAGACAAAGAAAAACCCGGTGTGGGTACATTTTGGAGCCGGAAATATTTTCCGTATTTTTATCGGAGGGATCGCAGATAACACTGATCTCTTCCGGAGAGATGAAAAAAGGGATTACCTGTGTGGAAACGTTTGATTTCGATGTGGTAGATAAAATATACAGACCGTATGATAACCTCGTTTTAGCTGTGACATTAAAAGCCGACGGTTCAACGGATAAAAAGGTGCTAGGTTCTCTGGCAGAGGCAATCAAAGCGCAGTCAGAAGTGCCGGAGGAGTGGGATCGGTTAAAAGAAATCTTTTCCGATAAAAATCTCCAGATGATCTCATTTACCATCACGGAGAAAGGATATGCGTTGAAGGGAGTGGATGGAAATTATTTTCCGTTTATTCAGAAAGATATTGACAATGGACCTGAAAAACCGGTGTCTGCAATGGCTGTTGTCTGTGCATTGCTGTACGAGCGTTTTCAGGCAGGAAAGGCACCTCTTGCAGTAGTTTCCATGGATAACTGCTCTCACAATGGAGAAAAATTAAGAAATTCTATTCTGACCATGGCAAAAGAGTGGGAGAAAAAGGGATATGTAACAGGCGAGTTTGTAAATTACATTTCAGATGAAAATCAGGTGTCATTCCCATGGTCAATGATCGATAAGATTACTCCAAGACCGGCAGAATCCGTCTGCAGATCTTTGGAGGAACTTGGCATTGAGGATATTGCACCGGTCATCACTTCAAAAAATACATACATAGCGCCGTTTGTAAACGCAGAGGGACCACAGTATCTTGTGATTGAAGACCATTTCCGAATGGCAGACCTGCATTAGAAAAGGCAGGCGTCTATATGACAGACCGGGATACTGTAAATAAAGTAGAGCGCATGAAAGTTACTACCTGCTTAAATCCACTGCATACAGCACTTGCAGTCTACGGATGCGTTTTAGGTTATACCCTGATTGCAGACGAAATGAAAGATGAGGAACTGGACAGGCTTGTCCATGAAATCGGCCCTGTAGAGGGAATGCCGGTGGTTACAGATCCGGGTATCTTATCACCGGAAGCTTTTGTGGATGAAGTTATCAATGTGCGTATTCCAAATCCGTTTATGCCTGATACACCGCAGCGTATCGCAACAGATACCTCCCAGAAAGTGGGCATCGCTATGGCGAAACGATCAAAGCCTATGTGGCTCAATATGGGGATGCGAAGAAGTTAAAAGCAATTCCACTTGCAATTGCTGGATGGTGCAGATATCTGCTTGGCGTCGATGATAAGGGAGAAAATTTTGAATTATCTTCTGATCCAATGCTTGCAGAATTAACAGCTGCCTTAAAAGATGTGAAATTTGGTGAGAAAGAATCCTATACAGGACAGTTAAAGAGTATTTTATCCAATGAAAATATTTTCGGCATCGATCTTTACAAAGCCGGTATCGGAGAGAAAATTGAAGATTTATTTGTAAAAGAAATCGCAGGCCCGGGCGCAGTGCGCAAGACTTGAAAGAAAATCTGACAGATTAAACAAATCAAAAACTAAGCCAGAGGAAAAACATGAAAATTCCTCTGGACTTAAATTTTTTTTAAATCCCTTGACAGAATATAAGCAATCCGTTACTCTAAAAATGCGTAAAGCAAAAATCTTTTTTTATCAAATGAGTGAAATCATATATGCTGGATCGGCATGGATTCCCAATATCCACAACTATATAGCAAATGGTAAGTGAACCTGAGTTTATTATTGAAAGAAAAATACAGTACATAGTATAATAGAAGGAGAATATTATTGTTAGAAGAAAAAAGAAATAACAAACCAGATGTAATATTAAAAAGTATTGGGAAACAAGGAACGGTTTTCAGATTTTTTAATGCGGTTCTGTTTGATGGAAAAACGGTTATCAGACCGGAAGAATTAGAAGATTTAGATACAGATGAATCTTCCATATTAGAGCATAAAAATTATGCAGAAACACTGAAAGCTTCACGGGATAATATTGCAATTTGTAAGAAATCTACTAGATATGGGATTGATTTTGTGATGCTTGGGATGGAGAGTCAGGAACATATTCATTATGCAATGCCTATGAGAATAATGGGTTATGACTATGGAGCATACAAAAAGCAGTATGATAATAATGCAGTAAGTATAAGAATGGCAAGGGATTATCTTCGGATGAATTTTTGTCTAAAATGAGAAAAACAGACAAATTTATACCAGTGATCACGGCTGTTATTTATTATGGTGAACGACCGTGGGATGGCGCAGTATCATTACATGGGATGTTAGATATTCCCAAGCAATTCAGCCGTTATGTAAATGATTATAAAATGATATTGATCGAGGCTGGAAATAATAATTTAAAGTTACATAATGTCAACAACAGAGACTTGTTCAACTTAGTAGGAATGTTGATCGATACAAGGGAGACACCTGGAAAAAGAAAAGAGCAGGCGATTCATTATGTTAAAAAGAATCATGTCGATACAACTGTGATCAGGGCAGTGACAAGTGTAATGAACAGTAAATGGATATCAATTATTGGAGCGGAAAGGAGAAAATGAAATGTTTACCGTATTGAAGAGACATGGAAAGATGGGGAACAGGCAGGAAGAACGGCAGGAAGAGCGGAAGGAAGAGCGGAAGAAATCATTGCGGCAGGATATGAATTTGGTCTTTCAGAGAAAACCATTTTAGAACGTTTACAGAAAAAACTTGCAATAACTCCGCAGAAAGCCCGGGAATATCTTGCAACTTACACAAAAGAGCCCGAGCAACACTGCTAAATTATAAATACTGTGCCATTTATTAGAAAAACTACTATAAAACCTCTGCTTTTTCAAAAAATAGTTCTTTTTATAACACTTTATGTAACGCCCTGAATGTTATAGTTAGTATAACAAAAAGGACAAATATGTTTTTTTGCAGCCTTGGCAAAAAGTGCAGCGAGATAAACATTAAAATGGAAGGAAGAGGTTTACGCAGATGAAAAAGGAAATGATGGAAAACGCTACAGGCGTAAAATTAACCAAAAAAAGCCAGCAAAAACGTGATCAGATCGTTATCGGTCGGACTGGCAGCAATGATGGCATTATCTACTCCGATTGCAGCATTTGCTGAGGATGCAGATGGACAGAATAGCAGTGAAACAACACCGGAAGAGAGTACAACAACTGTAACAACACAGAAATCTGCAGCAGAACAGGTGGGAGAAGTTCAGAAAGCCGCTGAAGAAACGAGCAAAACAACAGAAGCAGCAAAAGATGCGGTAAATGCAGCAGTCGATACAACCTTTGCGGATGGCAGTGGCGCAGATCAGACAACAAAAGGTGCAGCAGGTGAAATTAGATGCTGCCGCAAACGGAACCTTCGAAGGCGGTACAGATGTGAATGTGGCAGAAGAAATGGTTGACAAAACAATGGATCGCATAGACGAAGCGTCAGATGCCGCAGCAAAAACCGATGCAGCTCTTAAAGAGGCAGATCAAAAAGCAGATGAGGCAAATACAATTGCGATGATGCACAGAAAGAGCAGCAGAAAGCACAAGACGCATTTGAAGAAGCAAAAGCTGGAATTGATTCTGCAACAGACATTGAGGATGCGAAGGATGCTTACGATCAGGCAGCTGGTATTGTAGGCGATGCACAGAAAGCGTATGAGACTGCCAAAGCAGCTTATGACAGCAAAGTAGCTGAATACAATACAGCGTTAGACGAGCTTAAGGCGGCACAGGAAGCTTATGATACAGCAGTTGCGGCAGCAAGTGCCGAGGCAACTGCTGCCGCAGCAAATCTTGCAGCTGTCCAGCAGAAAGCAGAGAGCCTTCAGAAGCAGCAGAGGAAGCCAAAACAGCAATCAGAGCTTACCGAGCACAGAAAGCAGCACTTGAGATCATCGCTCTGGAAAAAGAACGCGCAGGGGATACCTCCACAAACTGGAGAAAAGAAGATGAACTGTTCAAAGTGATTCTTAAGAATTACTACATCCCGGAACTTGCAAAGGGAGAACTTGTTGACTGCAAGTGGACCTGGAATCAGAATGATAACAAAAACTATTGTGAGGTGACTTACAAAGATGTGGCAGGTGACACACAAACCGTATATCTGAACTACAAGCTCAACGATACCCGCGATGATCTTGTTATTTTCAGAAAGGCAGAAGAAGTGGTTTCTTATGATGTGAAGGGCACAGACGGAAGCCTTGCATTCAATATCAATGCAGAGAACTTCCCGGCAGATAAGCTTCAGAATGATCAGGATACCGCAGTTTATGAGAATAACGGAGTGGTATACACAATCGTAAATATAGGTGGACAGTTCTATGTGGTCGACTCAGCTTCTAAGGATGTCGAGGTGAACAATAACTACAACAGCGAACAATATGAAACTTCTGGTGAGAAAAAGATCACCTATTCAGTGGATGAAAATGGCAAGTTGGTCAAAACGGTAAAACAAAACGTTTCCAAGATCACATACACGGAAACTAAATTATCTTCTGATAAGACATATGACAATGTTGAGGCAGCAGAAAAGGATCTGGCCGATAAAAAAGCAGCATTGAAAGACGGGGATAAAGATATCGAGACATCCATGAGCGCAACAGCGACTGCAGATGTGACCGTAAGCCAGAAAACCACATTTACGACAACCATTGATTTATCGAAAATTGTTGTTGAAATGAAAAAAATCGATAATGATCGCGATAAATACGAGAAGAAAAATGCCGAGATCGCAGCAAACGAACTTTTAGCTCAATTCACCAACCAAGAGGCGTTACAGAAACTGCTTGGGGGCGATTATAAGATTGAAAGTATTAATGCAGATCATGCAAAAGTGAATGATACAGATAAGTACAAAAATACTTCCGGCAGAGTGGTAGATTGGGGAGCAGATTCTGCTGCCTATAAAAATGTATTTTCAGGCACGATTGTTATCACTTATTCCCAGACAGTAAAAGCAGACGCACACGCTGAGGAATCCAAGACAAATGCTGTAAATGCAGCAAAGAATAAAAATCTGGAAGATTTAAAAGATCAGGTGTATAATGCTGCAAAAGCAGATGCAGAAAAGAACCTTGGAGCTGCAGTGTCCCAGAATAAGAAGATCGTAGACAACCTGAAAGATGGCGAAATGCATATTAACGGATATAAAGGTTGGAACGGAAAACACGATCCTAACGTAGCAATCAAATTCCATTATGAGGCTGGTGCATTCACAGAGGGAGAGAAGACAACGGATCAGGCGGTTGTTGACGAGGAGAACAGCTCCACAACCTTATCCGTTTCCTACACCGGAACTTATCAGCAGAAAAATTCCAAAGAACTTGGCGAGAAGACTGTGGAAACACAGAAATACAATCAGACAGCCAAAGCAGAGGAAAAAACAGCTTATACAAGCAACAAATATTATGATGAATATAAGAAAACAGGAGAGATCAATGAAGGAATCTGGCTTACCGGAAAAGATGATGATCGTTTCCCAGGACATGAAAGCTTAAAGAGCTTCTATGATTTCAAAGATGCAGCATTAAAAGCGGAGGCTGAAAGAGCAGAGAAAGTAGCAAAAGCGGATGCGATCATTGACGCAGCAAAGAATGCGGTGGAAAAAAGTTGATAAAGCAAAAGCAGATGCGGACAGCTTAAAGGATAAGCTTACAGCACTTCTTGCAAGCCAGAACTACACAGCAGATCAGGTAAAAGAGTTAGAGGGACAGATCAGCGCGGCAGAGATAAAATTAAAAGAGGCAGAGGACATGGCAAAAGACCTGACAGATAAGTTAGGAATTGCAGGAGAAACACTGGCTGATAAGATCACAGAACTCACCCCTGCACCGGCTCCGGGCGAAGGCGGTCCACAACGACACCGGGTGGCACAACTACCCCATCCGGCACTGAAACGACACCGGGCGGCGCAACTACCCCATCCGGTACTGAGACGACACCGGGCGGCGCAGCCACAACCGTTACAACAGCCACAGCAGAAGCAGCACCGGTTGAGATCGCAGACACACCGGTAGCGCTTGCAGCAGCTGCAACACCAGCGGCAGTAACGAGAACAGCAGCGGTTGCAAATGCAAATGCCGCAGCTGATGCTGACACAGACGCGGACGCTGACACAGATGTGACAATTGCGGACGAGGAGACACCTCTTGCAGCGAACGGAGCACAGGAGAGCACGACAATTGGCGATGAAGAAACTCCACTTGCAGCAGAGGCTGGCGCAGTGGAAACATGCAGCAGGAGAAAATGTCCTGGTGGTGGTTACTCATCATTGCACTTCTTGGTGTAACCGGCGAGGAAATGTACCGCAGAAATAAAAAGAAAAAAGCAGAAGCAGCTCAGAAAGATGAGAAATAAATTTTAACAGTAAGGCGCATCCAAAAGGTGCGCCTTTTCTAAAACATCCGTTGCAAAAAAATAAAATACGGAGTATTCTGAAAACAGGAAAAATATGATCCGTAATTTGTATACAAGGAAACAAAATCTATGAAAAAAAGAAAACACTCATAATCTGCATGCTTCTTGGCATAATGCTCCTGACTTCCTGCGGAAAAACAGATCATCAGGATCAGGCGCCAGTCGCCACCGAGCAGACATCCGGAGACAGCCGGCAAACTACAGAAGAACCTGCGGAAACCATCGGCGGATCGGAAGAGTCAACGGAAGCAGCCGGGACAGCCCAAGCAGCATTAGAAGCCGTGGAAAGCACAGAATCTTCTGAATATGCAGAACGTAAAAGCATCATCATCACAGCCACAAACGAGTGCGGCATCGACATTGGGATGTTTTCTGTGATCGATCCGATCAGCGGCGAACAGTACAACATCAGTGCAATCGCAGATGGACAGTCTGTTCCATGCCGGTAGAGTGGCCGGTGGAGATCACAGATTTTCAGTGGGCGCTTTATAATCAGAACGGTGAACTCTGCGTTGAGGCAACCACGGATATCAGCCAGGCGGAGAGCGGAGTGACCTTGCTTCTCACCGGAGACGGAAATCTGGATGATGTACAGGAGATCTTTGAATAATGCAGACGATCTGATACAGACAATTCTGCCTGTACAGGGCAGTCAGGACAGAAATGATAAAAACAGGGGGTACTCATGGAAGAAAGAAGAGAAATATCAAGGGTAGAATACAAGACAAATGGTGTTGTCGTAATCTGCGATACACAGGAAAAAATTTACGTGGACGTGAAAGACATCAGTCCGTTAGGCATGGGAATCTGTGTGCCGGAGGGGCATGAAGGACTTCTCGGAAAACAGGTGATCGTTGTGGCAGAAACACTGATCATGTATGCGGAGGTTTCCCGCGAAGAAAAGCAGGGAGACGGCTCCACATTCATTGGTGTGCATGCGATAAAATTTACAGATGACGTTCTGCAGTATCTGTTTTCACACATTGGCTGATGAAACCAATCTTCTAAGCTCGCAGTTCCCGAGCAGCTGATCCCAGAAATGTTCAAGAGGAATCTCTTCATACTGGCAGATCAGGCTGCAGTCTAAGGCTCCATGGGCAACGATCAGTACATTTTTTCCGGAAACAACTTCCGGCGTTAAAACATCGTGGATAAAAGAGCCGCTGCGGGCATACAAATGCTCAAGACTTTCCGCACCATCTACAGCATGATAATGGACAGGATCATGGAACAACGTATATACCGGACATTCCGGTTTCTGTGTGACATGTTCTGTCCCTTCATACATGCCAAATCCCATCTCGCGGAGACGGTCGTCCGTCAGGATCGGCGTGCCGCTCCCTTCCAGAAAAATTTCAGCAGTCTCCTGCGCACGCTGTAAGGGAGAACAATAGCAGATATCAAATCGCAGATCCCCATACTTTTTCCGCGCGTCCCGCGCCATCTGGCGGCCTTCTTCATTCAAAGGAATATCTTCGCTTCCCTGCAGGCGGCGGTCTGCATTCCAGTCAGTTTTTCCGTGTCTCATGATATATAACATAATAAACAATATCCTTTCCTCTTATAATAGTAAAAATCATAAACGCATTGCCGGCTCAATTCCCGGTGCGATTGAATTATATCCTATATTTTGTTAAAATGAAACCCTGATCAGATAACAACAGCGGCACAACGCAGGAAATTGCATGACAGCTATTAATTTTACAGGAAAACTACCGATATATGAGTTAGAAAAATAAGCGTTCCGGCATTTACAGAGATCCGGACCGCAACCATGGAAGAACACAGGCTTATGCACACGGAGGTGTAGAACAATGGCAATAGAGGCTATGAAAGGGGCAGGGATGTCCTACGCGGGAAGTTCATCCGCATCAGATGTAAAAGCAGATAGTCAGGCAAAAGTGGAAACTGCATCCAACGCAGCAGCTTCTGACAATCTCATGAAGAAAACCATTCAGATCGACACGAAAGAGACTGACAAAACGGCAAAGACGGAAACCGGGATGACAGTCAGGCAAAGCAGACGATCTCCGAGAATTCCCAGATCAGGAAAGCAGTTGACGAGATCAATAAGAAGGCGCACAATTCCGAGGCAGTCTTCGGAATCCATGAAGCAACCAACCGTGTCACCATCAAGATCGTTGACAAAGACACGAAGAAAGTCCTGAAAGAATATCCGCCGGAGAAAACTCTGGACATGATCGCAAAAGTCTGGGAGATGGCCGGATTATTAGTGGATCAGAAACTGTAGATCACTGTCCAGAAGGCAGGAACAGCAATAGACAAGTGACAGATGCAAACAGAAAAAGATATAAACAAGTTACAAAACTGAAAGGAGCAGGATTATGCCAATTAGAATCACAGGTCTGAACTCGGGATTAGATACTGAGTCCATTATCTCAGCGCTTGTATCTTCTTATAGTTACAAGACGAGCAAGTATAAAAAAGCACAGACAAAATTATCATGGAAGCAGGAGGCATGGAGTACCTTAAACTCCAAGGTGTACAGTTTCTACAACAATGTTGGTAAATTAAAACTGTCATCTGCCTACAATATGCGTACGGCAAGCGTATCCGACAGCACAAAAGCGAAAGTGAGTGCAGCAAGTGGGGCGACCAACGGCGTACAGTCTCTGGAGGTCTTAGAGGTTGCCAAAAGTGATTATCTTACCGGCGGAAAGATTTCGATCAAAGACGCATCCGGTGCGGAAGATAAGACAAAAACCGTTTCATCGGCATCCACTTTAAGCGAACTGGGATATACCGGAACCGGTACGATCGAAGTTACCAATAAAGAAACCGGAAAGACAACAAGCATCAGCGTGACCGGTGACACAAAGATCAGCGACTTTGTGAAATCCCTGTCAGACGCAGGTGTGAAAGCCAGCTTTGATGAGAAAAACGGCAGATTATTTGTAAGTTCAGCAAAGACCGGTACAGAAAACGGTTTTGAACTGAAATCAAAGAATGCAGACGGCGATAAGGCGTTGCTGGCATTGGGACTGGCAATGACATCTACCCGTATCAGATACCGGCGCAAAAGTGAATGACGATAACAACTGGTCGGCGGCATCGGATGCGAAGATCAAACTGAATGGTGCAGAATACACTTCATCTACCAACGAGTTCGCTGTAAATGGTCTTTCTGTCACAGCACTTGCCAAGACGAGTGGAGAGATTTCTGTAACCGTAGCTACAGACAGTGAGGGAATCTATGAGCAGGTCAAGGATCTGCTCAGCCAGTACAACTCACTTATTAACGAGATGAACAAGTTATACAATGCAGATTCGGCAAAAGGATATGAGCCGCTGACAGATGATGAAAAGGATTCCATGAGTGATACGGAAGTGGAGAAATGGGAGGCAAAAGTCAAAGATTCCCTGCTCCGCAGAGATGATTCGTTAGAGAGCCTGATCTCGTCCATGACAACGGCGATGTCCAAGGGATATGAAGTCAATGGAAAGACATACTATCTTACTTCTTTTGGAATTTCAACACTTGGTTATATGAATTCTGCAAAGAATGAACAGTATGCATACCATATCAATGGTGATGAGGATGACAGCGCAACTTCCGGAAAGGAAGACAAACTGCTGGCAGCGATCAAAGAAGATCCGGATTCTGTGGCGGGATTCATGCAGCAGCTTGCAACAGGACTATACGATTCTATTGATAAGAAAATGAAGACATCCACTTTAAGCAGTATATTTAAAGTATACAATGATAAGGAGATGGCTTCGGAATACAGCGATTATACAACCACGATCAAAAAGTGGGAGGATAAGCTGTCTGAACAGGAGGATTACTACTACAAGAAGTTCTCAGCGATGGAAACAGCACTGGCAAAACTCAATTCACAGACATCTTCTTTATCCGGTCTGTTCGGATCATGATAACAGGACATTAACCTGCGGCAATGCCGCAGGTTAAATCTGCATAAAGAAAAAGAAAACACATGGAGGTATTTTCACATGCTTAATCATAATGGCTATGCTGCGTATGCGAATAGCAAAATTATGACCGCATCACCTGCGGAACTGACACTTATGCTCTATGACGGAGCAATCAAATTCTGTAACATGGCAATTGCAGGGATTGAGGAAAACAATATCGAGAAAGCACATAACAACATCCGGAAAGTCGAGAATATCATCTCCGAGTTTCAGGCAACATTAAATCATAAATATGCAACAGCTGATGATTTTAATAATGTATATGTCTATTTGAAAGAACGCCTGATCGAGGCAAATATGAAAAAAGATAAAGAAAATCCTGGAAGAAGTAATTAAAACATCTCAGAACCATGCGCGATACATGGAAAGAAGTGATGAAACTGGCTGCCAGCCAGAGATAACCGGAAGGAGAAAGCAATACATCGTGACAGATAATTACATTGGAATCATGATCGGTCAAAGATGGCAGCCACTTTGTCATCTGCCTGATAAGAGATCATGATCTTATCCATCACTTCGAATCCTGCTTCTTTTCTCATGGTCTGGATCTTGCTGATGATCTCACGCACAAATCCTTCTTCAATTAACTCTGGTGTTAAGTTGGTATCAAGGACAACGGTTACTGTATTGTCCCCCTCCGTTACATAACCTTCCATCTGTGTCATTGTAATTAACAGATCTTCCTCTGCTAATTTTACATCATCACTGACAGACTTCAAAGTGATAAATCCATTTTTCTTTAACTCTGCCATAGCAACGTTTCCGTCAAGCTCTGCTAAAGCTTTCTGGATCTGACCTAAATATTTTCCGTATTTTGGTCCTACGGTACGCAGCTGTGGTTTAAACGTATAGCTTGTGTAGGAGCTTACATCATCGGTAAAGGAAACTTTCTTCACATTCAGCTCATCTTCGATGATCTCTTTGAAATACTCTGAAAGTTCAAATGGAGCTTTGACAAACATATTTCCGATCGGCTGACGGTTTTTGATGTTTGCTGCGTTACGACACGCACGGCCCATAACAACGATCTTTAATACCTCATCCATATTTTTCTCTAACTCTTTGTCGATGTATGCTCCGTTTACGGCTGGGAAGTCACATAAATGAATACTTCCGGTGCATTTTTATCAATGCTGCATACAAGGTTCTGATAGATTTCTTCTGTCATGAACGGGATCATTGGTGCTGCACATTTACAGATCTCTACTAACGCTGTGTAAAGTGTCATGTAGGCATTGATCTTATCCTGCTCCATTCCTTTTGCCCAGAAACGTTCACGGGAGCGTCTTACGTACCAGTTACTCATATCGTCCACAAACTCATCGAGTGCTCTTGCAGCTTCCGGGATCTTGTAACTGCCAGTTGTCATCCACAGCGCCGATCACGGTATTTAATTTGGACAGTAACCATTTATCCATCACGGATAATTTATCATATTCCAGTGTATATTTTGTTGCGTCAAATCCGTCAATGTTCGCATACAGTACAAAGAATGCATAAGTGTTCCATAAGGTACTTAAGAACTTACGCTGTCCCTCCTGCACTGCTTTTCCATGGAAACGGTTTGGAAGCCATGGAGCGCTGTTGATGTAGAAATACCAGCGGATCGCATCTGCTCCGTAAGTCTCTAATGCATCGAACGGATCGACTGCATTTCCTTTGGATTTGGACATTTTCTGTCCGTTCTCATCCTGTACATGTCCTAAAACGATAACGTTTCATAAGGAGCTTTATTAAACAGTAAGGTGGACTCTGCCATCAGGGAATAGAACCATCCGCGTGTCTGGTCTACCGCCTCGGAAATGAACTGAGCCGGGAACTGCTGTTTGAACAAATCCTGATTTTCAAATGGATAATGGTGCTGTGCAAACGGCATTGCTCCTGAGTCAAACCAGCAGTCGATCACTTCCGGCACTCTGTGCATGGTCTTGCCACAGTCAGGGCATTTGAAGGTCACAGCGTCGATATATGGTCTGTGTAATTCCACTTTGGCATCATCCGGGTTTCCGCTTCTCTCTGCTAATTCGGCACGGCTTCCGATAGACTCCTGATGTCCGCAGCCTTCACATTCCCATACATTTAAAGGAGTTCCCCAGTAACGGTTACGGGAGATTCCCCAGTCCTGGATGTTCTCAAGCCAGTCACCGAAACGTCCTTTACCGATGGATTCCGGGATCAGTTTACAGTATTATTATTACGGATCAGGTCATCTTTGACTGCTGTCATCTTGATGAACCATGACTCTCTTGCATAGTAAATAAGCGGTGTATCACATCTCCAGCAGTGTGGATATTCGTGTTCGAACTTTGGTGCGTCAAATAATTTACCCTGCGCCTCCAGATCTTTTAATACTTCAGGGTCGGCTTTCTTTACAAATAATCCGGCATAAGGTGTCTCTTCTGTCATCTCACCTTTTCCGTTTACAAACTGTACAAACGGAAGATCGTACTTACGTCCAACATTCGCATCATCTTCACCGAATGCAGGAGCAATATGAACGATACCGGTACCATCAGACATCGTTACATAAGTATCACAGGTAACAAAATGTCCTTTTTTGTGCTGTTTTGCTGCCACTTCTGCTGCACATGCATATAACGGCTCATATTCTTTGTACTCTAAATCTTTTCCGGTGTAAGTCTCTAATACTTCATATGCTTTGACACCTTCCTCTTCATTTCCAAGCTTTCCTAACACTTTGTCAAGAAGCGCCTCTGCCATGTAGTAGGTGTATCCGTCTGCAGCTTTTACTTTGCAGTAAGTCTCATCCGGGTTCACACAGAGTGCAACGTTGGATGGAAGTGTCCACGGAGTTGTGGTCCATGCGAGGAAATAAGCATCCTCTCCGACAACTTGAAACGTACCACTGCGGAACGCTCTTTCACGGTCTTGTAACCCTGTGCAACTTCCTGCGAAGAAAGTGGTGTACCACAACGAGGGCAGTAAGGAACGATCTTGAAGCCTTTGTATAACAATCCTTTGTCCCAGATCTGTTTTAATGCCCACCATTCGGACTCAATAAAGTTGTCATCATAGGTGACATATGGGTTTTCCATATCTGCCCAGAAACCAACGGTTCCTGAGAAATCTTCCCACATTCCCTTGTATTTCCATACAGATTCCTTACATTTTTTGATGAAAGGTTCCATACCATACTCTTCAATCTGCTCTTTTCCGTTTAAGCCGAGCATCTTCTCTACCTCTAACTCGACCGGGAGTCCGTGTGTATCCCATCCGGCTTTACCGCGGAACATATTTTCCCTTCATAGTCTGGTATCTTGGGATCATATCTTTGATAACACGTGTCAATACGTGTCCGATATGTGGTTTTCCGTTTGCAGTCGGAGGTCCGTCATAGAATGTGTAGGTCTCTCCC
>ENA-OQER01000423-OQER01000423.1-human-gut-metagenome-genome-assembly--contig:-NODE-423-length-23105-cov-14.123945_pt1 | contig 23105 bp, 29 predicted proteins | sample MGYA00242797_ERZ504639 | MGnify/ENA primary metagenome ERZ504639 (study PRJEB26092, sample SAMD00036306) | human gut metagenome | host: Homo sapiens | study: EMG produced TPA metagenomics assembly of...
TATATTATTATATATTATTCTTTATTGCGTTTTTCCATTTTTCTTAATGACTAATGACTAATGACTAATGACTAAAATTTCACTGGCGTTTTTGCAATAATCAATGCCAGCAGAAAAGACTACAAGAAAACAGGTCTTAAAAACGGGCTTTTTCAAGCACTTGCAAAATACTGATAGTCTGACGGTTATACAGCGATTAATATTTATTAACTTTCAAACTGCCCTCGTTTTTGAACAAACAGCCCAAAAATGTATTATATTTGCAGTGTCAAAGCGAAAGAAATGCGAACCAGATGGTAAACAAAGCGGGCAGGGGAATCCTGAAGGTACAGTTGTTCTATCGCCGCAGACAACAAAAGAGCTCAAGCAGCGCTCCACAAGGGTCATCTATTATGACCACGGGAGTCACAATAGACGACCGGCGCCAGTCATCTATTAAGACCCAAAAGCAGCGCTATCAAAGCCTGGGAGGAAGAAAGCAAAGATGCTGGGAAGCACAAGATGATAAAGCTGAGAAGCACACAGAAACGTAGCTGGGAAGCACAAGATGATGAAGCTGAGAAGCACACAGAAACATAGCTGAGAAGCACACGGAACAATCCGGATTCACACACATGAAACTTCATGTTTACCCATTTCTTAACAGAATTGTAACATCTGTTTAAATCGGCTGTAATATTGCATGAGTACCTTTGCACCCGAAAAGGAAGGCGATAGCTGAACGAAAGCTTAGGAAAAGCAGACGGAAAGCTTAGGAAAAGCCTCGTTTTCATTTCATCGGGAAACAATAATTTATCAAAAATAAATGGGTACAATTTATCTATGCATTGTGATCTTCCTGCTCTGTTTGGCAGTGTTCGATCTCTTCGTGGGAGTCAGCAACGATGCTGTCAACTTCCTGCAGTCAGCCATCGGAGCTAAGGTGGCAAAGTTTCGCACGGTTCTTATCATCGCCTCCTGTGGTGTAGTGCTCGGAGCCATCATGTCGTCGGGAATGATGGACATCGCACGCCACGGCATCATGAGTCCAGACCGCTTCACCTTTGAGGAAGTAATGACGCTCTTCCTCGCGGTCATGGTAACCGACGTCATCGTGCTGGACGTGTTCAACACGCTAGGTATGCCTACCTCTACCACCGTCTCGCTGGTGTTCGAGTTGTTGGGAGGTGCCTTCATCCTCGCCACCCTGAAGATGATAGGCGACGACAGCCTCAACTACGGTATGCTGCTCAACAGCAACAAGGCCTTGGAGGTGATTATGGGTATTTTCTCATCGGTCATCATCGCCTTTGTCTTCGGTGCTTTCGTGATGTGGCTCTCGCGTGTGGTTTTCACCTTCAACTATCGCAAGCACTCCCGCTATTCGATTGCCATTTTCGGCGGTATCGCTTTCACAGCCCTCTCCTACTTCATCTTCATGAAGGGCTTGGGCAAGAGCCTTATCTGCCAGCAGAATGGCGCGATTTCATTGACCAGAACATCGGTTCGCTGCTCTGTGCCACCTTCGTAGTTTCAGCCATCGTGATGGAGTTCCTGCACCTCTGCCGCGTCAACATCTTCAAGTTCACTGTGCTGATGGGCACCTTTGCTCTGGCGATGGCCTTGCCGGCAACGACCTGGTGAACTTCATCGGTGTGCCTCTCGCCGGACTTCTTCTTACAACGACTATATGGCCAATGCCAACGGCGTGGGTCCCGACAGTTTCATGATGACATCGCTGATGGAGAGTGCCAAGACCACTCCCGTCTATCTGCTCGCTGCAGGCTTCGTGATGATTGTCGCCATGGCCACCTCAAAGAAGGCACAGAACGTGATCAAGACCTCTGTAGACCTGAGCCGCCAGGACGAGGGAGACGAGATGTTTGGCAGCTCATCTGCAGCACGCGTCATCGTACGCAACTGCCAGAGTGCCGACTCATGGCTCAACCGCTTCATGCCCAAGTCGTTGAAGCAGTGGATCAACAGCCGCTTCGACAAGAACGATGTAGAGTTGGAGGAAAGCGCAGCCTTCGACGTGGTTCGCGCAGCCGTCAACCTGGTATTGGCTTCCATGCTCATCACCATCGGTACCAACCTCAAGTTGCCTCTCTCTACCACCTACGTAACCTTCATGGTAGCCATGGGTTCTTCGCTTGCCGACAAAGCCTGGAGTCGTGAGAGTGCCGTATTCCGCGTAACAGGTGTGCTGAGTGTCATCGGTGGATGGTTTATCACAGCCGGTGTGGCTTTCGCAGCCTGCGCCCTCGTCTGCCTCGCCATGCATTTTGGCGGCATCCTCGTGCAGACAGCCTTCATTGTTCTCGTTATCTTCATGCTCATTCGCAGCAACATCCGGTACAACAAGAAGTCGAAGGAGGAGAGCAAGGGAAGCACCTTCCAGCTGATGATGCGCTCGCACGATCCAGAAATCGTATGGGATCTGCTTCGCCGTCATGTGTCACGCACACAGAGCTTCGTATGCCGCTTCGCCCTGAGTGAGTTCAACCTCATCATGGACGGGTCTTGCCAACGAGACACCCGCGAGCTGCGCCATGCCAACAAGGAGCTGAAGAAGGAGCAGGACATGCTGAAGAAGTTCCGCCGCCAGGAGATGTTAGGCTTGAAGCGCTCGCCTTTGGAGATTGCCATCGAGCGCAACACATGGTTCCATCTGGGTGCCAACAGCAACCAGCAGTTCATCTACTCACTGCGCCGTATGCTCGACCCTATCAAGGAGCACGTAGACAACAATTTTAACCCGCTGCCCACTGAATACATCAATGAGTTTATGCCTATACGCCAGAAGATCAACGACTTGATGAAGATGAGCTGCGAACAGATAGAGACAAGTCGCTATGAGAACTATCGTGAGATTCTCGCCGAGGCTGACGCCTGCAAGGACGAGCTCTCAGTGCTCCGCAAGAAGCACATCGATCGTCTGCAGAACATGAAAGACAACACGCTGATGCAGATCTCGCTCGTCTATCTGAACGTACTGCAGGAGAGCCAGGAGTTCCTCAGTGTGATGAGACACCAGCTCAGAGCAGCCAAGAAGTTCATGGAGAACTAATCCTCTCCTTTGCTTATTCGATAAAAAAAGAGCATCGCCTGTTGGTGATGCTCTTTTATTTTGATTTTTCGCTGGGTTCAGGAGTTATAGCGACTTCCTACAAGCTCTTGATGAGTTTCAGTATCTCAGCCCGCTTGCCATCATTGGTGCCATTGCCTACATAGCGTACAATGCCTTTCTCGTCGAGCACGAGGAAGAGCGGAAAGCCGCCTGTGCCCACAAAGCGCACGAAATACTTGTCGTCGTAGATGTGGTTCCAGTTGAACCCACGCTGCTGGGTGATGCGACGCACCTTGTCGGCCTTCTCGAAGTTGACCGAAAGAAACAGCACGTCGGGCAACTGCTCCTTCCATTCAGAGAGAATCGGCATCTCGCGCAGACAGGTCCGCAGCCCGAGAACCAGGCATTGACAACCACCTTTCGGCCCTTGATGAGTTCGTCGGTCCATGGATTGCCATCGATGTCATACTCGGCAAAATGCCTGGCAAAGGTTTACCTACCTCAAGTTCTAAATATTTATAGCCTCCCTCTGGAAACATGCGCTTGTTCATCAGCTCACGGTTTTTTATCTCTTCGTCTATCTCGGCGATTCCTTTCACACGATTGCGGGGTATCTCATACTTGGCCCACGACTGGGGCACAGTAGCTCCCTTGCGAAGGGTGATGTTTACAATCATATAATCCTTGCTCAAGCTCACGAATCCCATCGACTGGGCATCAGCTGCATCAGTAGGGAGCTCCTTTGAATAATACTTACCGTCGACAAAGTAGGCGGCCTTGACCAAACTGTCTGCTGTTTGGGTTTCAGACTGCTGTGCAGATGCCGTGAGCGAGGCAAATGACAGCAGAGCCAGGAAAAAGCTTTTTGTTCTCATTGTTTTTTATGTTGATATTTTCTGTTTTCAATGCCACAAAAGTACATAAAAAGGCAAAACTCCATCATCGAAGTCCTGCCTTTTTTCTTTATTCAATAAGTTTAACGGTGCTTAAAACGTTTTTTGAATGTCTCAACTTTCGCAAGTAAGCTCCACACGCCCTACACCAATACTTATTCGTGCGTAGCAAAACGCTGCTCGGCCAATTTCTCGTACTTGGTGCCGGGCTTGCCATAGTTGGCATAAGGCCAGATGCTGATGCCGCCACGGGGTGTAAAGATGCCTGTCACCTCGATGTACTTAGGATCCATCAGGGCGATAAGGTCCTTCATGATGATGTTGACACAGTCTCATGAAAGTCGCCGTGGTTGCGGAAACTGAAGAGATAGAGCTTCAGACTCTTGCTCTCCACCATCTTGACATCAGGAATGTAGCTGATGCGAATCTCTGCAAAGTCGGGCTGTCCTGTGATAGGACACAGCGATGTGAACTCGGGGCAGTTAAAACGCACCCAGTAGTCGTTGCCCTGATGCTTGTTGACGAAAGTCTCGAGCACCTCGGGCGCATAATCCATTCTGTATTGGGTCTTGGCACCTAATGCCTTCAGACCGTCTTCTTTTCTATCCATATCTTTGTTTATTGTTTCTTTTGTGAAGGAGTTTAGAAGGAGTTATTTTCAGAAGTTAAAGGAGTTAAGAAGTTAAGGAGTTAAGACAACAGTCTTATTGCTTGAATTCAAACCCACAAAGGCATTTGTCTTAACTTCTCAGCGACCGCAGGGAGCGATAACTCCCTTAACTCCTTTAACTCCTAAAAATATCTCCCAAGAATAGCTCCTTAGAATCAATTCAGGCTGAAAATCTTAAACACGTTATAAGAGATGTTTTTATCGTACACATCCTCGCCCTCATGATGCTTCAGGAACCTGACCACGCGAATGGTGACAGGCAGCACGATGATTTCGTACACCGTCTTGAGCACCACCTGCCAAATCATCAACTTAGGCAACTCGGCAGCAGGCACCACTCCACCCAATGCCAAGGGGAAGAATATCAGACTGTCGCAGCTCTCACCAGCCACCGTACTCCAGATGGCACGAGCCGAGAAACGCTTTCCGCCATCACGAATCTTCATCACACTCATCACATAGGCATTAGCAAAAGAACCTACGATGAAAGCCACAAACGAGGCAGCGGCAATGCGGGGAGCCAAGCCGAAGATGGCATGAAAGCCCTCCTGATTGTGCCAGTAGGGAGCTGCGGGAATCATGTCGCAGATGGCTCCCAGTGCCACGAAGAAGAAGTTCATGGCAAAACCCGTCCATATCAGCAGACGAGCCTTCTGATAGCCCCACACCTCGCACACACAATCGTTGATGATGTAGCTCACGGGGAAAACGATGAGACCTCCGGTAAGAGAAATCGAACCTACTGCAATTTGCTTTGTTTCGAGCACGTTTGCCGCTATGAGGCAAACGCAAAAGAGAATGCTGAAAAGCATGAACAGCACACTCACTTGAGTTTTTTCTTTTTTCATTTTTCTTGTTTTTTACGAGGTTTACCAACACTCGAGTTCATAAATATAAAGGTGGAACTACCCATCCTTTGCAAAATCGGCTGCAAAATTACGATTATTATCTGAAACTGCCAAATTTTGAGATAGTTATCTGTTGTTTTTCCTTATCGAAATACAAATACAAAACAGCTCCAGACCATGTATCACACATAGTCTGGAGCTCCAACATAAAACAAGCAATGGCTTGCATCATCTACTAAATTTTAAATAACAGAACTTTCTCATTTACGAAAGTTCAGTTAAAAATATACTAAAAACCTACTTGCGAATTATTTTCTTGTGCTGATGGATAAGGATGCCCTTGCTTGCAGCATTTACCTTCATACCCATCATGTTGTACCAGCCCTTATCATCACTTCTCTGCTGAACGGCTATCTCGTCGATGCCTGTTGACAAAGAAGCCTTGCCATAGGCACTCAGACCGCCATACTCATTGACAGCCTGCACACGAAGCACAGCATCCTGATAAGCAGCAGGAACCTCAAAAGAAGTCTTTTCGGTGAAGCCAATCACCTCGTCGCCTGCCGTTACCACATAACTGATGGCATAAGGCACTTTCTCCCACTCCAATGTAGCATTAATCTTCTTTACCACAGGAGCCTCGCAAGCCTCACAGAGGAGTGTGGGCTGCCATCCGTCGCTACCCGAGAGCACATTCTTCACCGTGTAGCGGGCTGCTTCCTCAGCAGAGAGCACAGCCTTCTCGCTACGTCCAGTCACCTTCTGTGTCTTGTCGCCATCAGCATAGTAATAATATTCGGTGATGCGATGACTCAAATCTACAGGATTTCCATCACCATCCATCGTGTTGTATTCAGCCCAGAGCTGGGCAGTCCACCCATAGTTGGATACCAGCCTGCAGCAGGAATCTTGACGTAAGAACGGGTATTGATAAACAGTGTGACAGGAGTATTGTGCCAGGGACGTCCCAGCCACACATCGGTTTCGGCAGGATTTCCTGGAGCCGTGATGACATTGTTCATGAACACATATCCCCAGGTTGTCTCCTTTGGATGATTAGGAGCAACGATGTAACCTCCACTCTTGCGCACGATATTAATGGTATCCTGGTCCAGATAGACATTTCCCTGACCATAGATAAGTCTACAGCACCTTCTATCCAACTGTCCTTTATGTAATGACGATTATTGAGTTTGGTGGTAGTAAGCCATGTGTCCTGATAAGAGAGCAAGCCCACCTTGTTAAGTGCCACACGGTCGCCCAAGGTATAGAGCGCCAAAGCCTGTGGACCATCATTTTTCTCCACGCCATAAGAGTTGACAAAGTTGATACCCTCAAAGTAGAGATTGTCCGAATTGGCTGTCAGCGTGGCGCCATCGTTCACCTTATAGGCATTGTCACCTCCACTTAGTCGATTGTCAGAAATGCTCACCAAGTTGCGATCCTGTCCGATGAGGTAAAGGTAAGGCTTGTTGGCTGGTATGTCGTGATGGCCTTTGTATACGCCCTTCTTGATGAAGATGAGCCAAGGCTGTGTGCGACCTGCAGGAGCAGCATCGATGGCAGCCTGCACAGTGTATAGTCACCTGTTCCGTCTTGAGCCACCACTGCATCATAAAGACGTGCGGCAGGCTGCTTGCGAGCCATGGTTGTGAAACGAATGGTCACTCCCTCATAGGCATTGCCACTGCGGTCGGTAATGGCGCCAGCAGGCAGTGTGAAGTCATAATTTTGGGCATATTTAAGTCCGCTGTAAGGATAAACCACGGTCTTGCCACTCACGGTAGGCTGCAGTGTCTCGCCATCGAGCACGGCATTGCCTTCACCCAGCACCACTTTCTCGTTGAAGGTCAGAATAACAGAACCTGTTGCCGAAACTCCCTCCTCATTCAGGGCAGGAATACTGGTCACCAACAGCGGAGCCTCATGGTCGTCGGCCTGATTGGAGTCAGCAAGAACAAATATCTCGGCTACTGCCGTTCCGTCGTTAACACTTTCCACTCCGGTAAGAGGCGAAGAGTAATCGGGCATGAAGCGCACCCATATCTTAGCCTGCTCCTCACACGATGCAGGCAGAGCAAACTCCTTTGATTCCCAACCACGATTGGGCAGATTGTAGGTTCCTACGGTTGTAAAGTCTGTACCATTGGTACTTACCTGCATATAGTTGACCGAATAAGCATTATAGTCATCGCCCATGGCCGCAGCCACCTTGATGTTCTTATAGCCCTTGGTAGAGAAGGTAATCTCAAAATAGTCTTTCTCGGTCAAGGGGCGCCATACTCTTGCACTATACTTGTCGCGCATCACCGAACCCAGCCACGATTTCGAGTTGCCTTCAGCATCACGCAATTGTAGCAAACCTGCATTTTCTGTCTCCGAAGCATAGTCGCAGCGCGGTCTTGGCGAAGTGCCGTGTTATAAAGATCCCAGCCAACGATGTATCGCAAGCCGAATAATCTGCCACGACATTTTTCTCGCCATCCATCTGCACCATGCGCTCTGCCTGGGTGGAGTTGTCCTCCCAATGGGTAAAGGTGAGAATCTTGTTGTTGGAAGCTACAAGTTTCACATCGGTTCCTTCCTCGTAATAATGAGTTCCGTCGACAACATTTCCCTCAGGAACGACAGTCACAAGATGTTCCAGCGCTCCGTTTGTGGTAGAAAGATGAAGCGCATACACCTGCTTGGCTGTATACACAGCTTGCAATGTGGTGTTGGCATTGATGGTGAAAGTATAAGGATTGCTTGTACTAACGAGCTTGCCGTCGCCGTCAACCCACTTTTCAAAGTGATAGCCAAAATTCTCAGTAGCTTCCACACTTACTTGGGTTCCTTCATCAAAGACACTGCCTGCGGGCGAAACTTTGATATTGCCAGCCTTTGCATCAACCAATGTTGCCGAAAGAATATAGCTGTTTACTTGTTCCACCTTGCCTTCTGTAGAGCCTGTGATGGCAAAGTTTGCAAAACCATACTGCTTATTGGTTGCTACATTCTTGATAAAGACCTTGATCACCAACTCTTCTTTTGTGGCAGGTATCTTAGACAAGTCGGCAGTGTAATGTGTGAAATAAGGATCGTTCTTGGCATTCTGCGGACTTTGCGCCTTCAACAGTTCATAACTCACGCCACTAACTTCTGCCACGACGTCCAGATCACCTCCGTTGGTTCCTAACTTGCAGGCATCAAAGCTGAAGGATTTCACTGACAGCGAGAGTCCTTTCTTGGTTTTTAGAGAGAAACTGATGGCATTTCCATCTCCATTGTTTGATGCCTTGACCTTAGGCTGCACCTTGGTTACAGTAAGGCTACCAGCCTTGTTGGTTCCTAAAAATTCCAGGTCGCTGCCAAGCGATGCTGTGGCATACGAAAACAGACCTTCTTCCGAAGCTGTGCCTTGAAGGGCTTTGGCATCGCCTGATTGAAACTCCACGACAACTCTATATTGGTGGCACGCAATGGTAGTTGCACCATGACCAATAAGAGTGCTAAGAATAGATGTCTAAACTTGTTCATAATCATATTAGGGTATTTTTTAGGTTTTTATTTGAAAACGACTTTCTTGTTGCCGCAAACATAGATTCCTTTACCAGGCTTATCGACTTTGACACCCGATAGTGTATAATACTGACGGCTATCAATCTTCGTCTCAGACTGCAGATCCTTGATGCCATCAGTAACCTTGTCCATGGCCATTCCGCTGATAGTCACGTCGCTCAGACAGATGGTCTTACCAGTAGCCTTACCGTTGTACCAGGGATAGACGCGCACAAGCAGTGTCTCGCCTTCATCGAGAGAGATGACTGGCGTGTCCTTCACTTCGAGCATATTGTTGGCAGGCATGCTGGTGGGCGAGAAAATGGTATGCTGATTGGCAAAATTAGGTTCCTTGGAATAGTTGATGTGACAACGCATTCCATTTCCTCCACATCCACATACAAACATGCTGATGTTGTCAATCTTGAGCGTTGTTCCTTTGGCAGCAGTGATACCAAACTGTATGTATCGAATGGAAACCTCGTCTATCTCGCCCTCAGGCCAGTTGTCACCTACTATCAGACAACGCTGTGTCTTGCGAGTGGCATCATAGCCAGTCCATTCTGGCCACACAGTTTTGGCGTTAGGACTGGAGTACTTCTGCACATACATGCCCTCAAACGACTGAGGCACTACAGTGACAGGCCCCGTAAGCTGACATTCGTCGTTCTTCTCCAGTCGCCAATAGGCCTTGACAGCTGTTCCGCCTTCAAGACTAATGGCAGTGGCCTTGACTGGTATTTCTATGGTTTTAGACCCTTGTATTAGGGTTACTATTCCCTCGTTACTGCCTGTAGCAGTAAGCTCTATTTGAACATAAAAGTTTTTTACGAGCGTACCTTCAGAATAAGGTATAGAGATTTGGTCGGCCCACGTTGTCTTGTCGAGCGAAACTTTCAGTCCTGCTGTTGCCGATATTTTCACAGAACCGTCAGCAGGTGTAAGTCCGAAACCATTGACAGATATTTCCTTTGTCATGGTCTGTCCTTTATATCCTTCACCTAAATCGGCTTCTGCGGGCGAAACACTCAGGTCGGAAGGAATGACAATATTGTCGACAAGGATTCCTGCTGCCTTCAGAAGCGTAGCCGCCTGACGGGCTATCAGCGTGGCACCTATAGTGCTGAGATGAGTACTACCATTATTGTCACTCAACAAGTCATGACATTTTGCATCGCCATAACTCAGATAAAGATTCTTGGTAGCTGTTGTCAAATCTATGAAAGGCACATTCAGTTCCTCTGCCACCGACTTCATCTGATAAACATAGTCCATACTATGGTCTGTAGCTGGGACTTTCTGATTCTCGAGTACACCTGTATCGGTCAACTTACTGAACTTATCACCTAAATCGTGCTGACCAGCGCGGCGAATGGTGTTGCCAGAGAAATACATACGGCAGATGGGGGCCACAAGCACAGGATGGCACCCAGCTGCTCGTGTCTCTTCTACGTATTTGCGCAGATAGTCCTTGTAGGTGCCAGAAGGCGTGGTGCCACGATAGTCTGTAGCGGCAGCCTTATCAGACTCTCCCACCTTATTATAATAGGCTTTCAGTTCATCGCCATCCATACCGTTGTTCTTCTCGTCATTGTGCGCAAACTGGATGAGCACATAGTCGCCAGGTTGCATCTGCTGCTTCACACTCTGCCAGTATGCGGGTTCCTGATAGAAACTCTTGCTGCTGGCACCTGCCTTGCCACGGTTGTTGATGGTGACATTCTGAAAAAACTGCTGAAAATACTGAACCCAGCCTCGGGTAATGGTGCTGCTCTCATCGTAAGTTTGCATGGTGGAGTCGCCAATGGTGTGTACCTTGATGGCTTGCACCTGGAGTATGCCGCATAGCGACAACACCAAAAAGAAAAGACTTGTTAATTTTTTGTTCATTGTTTAGTATTTTAAGTTTTGTATGATATGCAAGTCAGAACGTTCGTTCTTCGGTTGCAAAAGTAGTCTTAAAATACTAAACTGGATGGTGATTATTTTCTCAAATAATGGGTATTTTTGTCGCAAAAGTCTTCATTTATCGGCTTTTCCGCCATTTTGACGAAATTCTGTGGGCGATACGCCTGTCATCGACCTGAATATCTTTCCAAAATACTTGGGATCGGCAAAACCACAAATATAAGCTATCTCCGACACACCCTTTGACGTACCAAGCAAGAACTGCTGGGCACGCTTGATGCGAGTTTCACGCAGAAACTCTGCTGGCGTCAAACCTACTATTTTCTTCATCTTACGATTCAGTCCTGAGCGGGAGATAGCCGCAGCCTCTGCCATCTCGACAATACCGATTTCTGCATCAGAAAGGTGCTCATCGACAAACTGCATGATGCGCTTCATCATCTGGTCGTCTTCTTCGGTAGAAACAATCTGTTCTGATTCCTCTCTCTCCTTTGTCACTTCTTGCCCAACTCCATTCTTATCTTCGAGCAACGCTAAATAGGCTTCGAGCACCTCATGCTGCTTGCGCTTGATGCGACGAATGTAGAGGTATATATATAATAAGGTGAAAATAGTAGCCAAGGATAAGAATATATACAGAATGACCGCCCATATCGTTTCCGAGAACTTGGGCGTGACATGTATGCGAAGCGTGGCGATTCCTGGTGTCCACACACCTGCCGAGTTGGCGCTCCTCACTTGCAGCTCATAGTCGCCAGGCTGCATATCGGGCAAGGTGACAGTATGTTCTTTGCCGATGAAAATCCACTTGTCGCCTTCGTGAAGACGAAACGCGTAACAGGGGGCTTCGATGTCAGAAAAATCGAGTGTGGAGAAACTGATTCTCAGATTTCGCTGATGCTTATTGAGAGTAAGCGAGCGTAGATGGGCTACAGCATACTGCATCGGAGCATGCTCCACACTGATACCTGTAAAGACAACACGCTGTTCTGTACCAGCTTCGACAGTTCGCTCTCCGAAAGACAGAAAGCACCATTCTGCAAGCCAAACAGCCATCGCCCATCAGGCAGACACACAGGACGGGCATCACTATACCGATATTGGTCGTGAAAGAATCCTGTGCCATAATTTCTCACTTCGCCCGTCTTGGTGTTAAGCATCATGAGGGTGTAACCACCAACGACCCATATCCAGTCCTTACGGTAAGGAGCCATAGCTGTAATCGTCTCGCATTGCAGCCCCATCGTCTTGTCGAAATGTTTGAACTCCAGCTGGTCTGCCAGCAGGTCATGGCTCAAAATCTTGTCAACGCCAGCACTCTCGGTACTCACATAGATTTGATGATCAGCGGTTTCCAGTATGTCCATCGTTGCACTATTACCCAAACTTTCCACACGTTTAGGCTCACGACAATGCAAATGAAACTTCATGTCACCAATCGTTTTATTCGACAATCTTCCGACAGCAAGTCCTGTCGTTGTGGCTGCCATAAGAATATCGCGCTGGGTGAAATGAAGACATCTCACCTTCCATCCCTTCGTTTGTCTTACATGCTCTACCCTTCCCTCATGCAGACAATAGATGCCATCAAAGGTAGCAAACCATAGTCGGCCTACACGATCGGCCTTGATATCATAGACGGAATTGGCTTTATCATTGCCTAAGCTGATATGCTGCACCTCAAAGTCTTTCTTACGACTTTTCAGCTTGTAGAGCCCGCCAGGCTTGGTCCCCAAATAGATGCAGCCATCGTTATGCTGATAAATAGCATACACAGCCGTTGAAAAAGGCACATATTTTTTAGAGATTTCGCCAGTAGGAGTGAGATAACCCAGCAACTTATTGCCACGATTGTAAATGCTCACAGACTTGTCTTTCTGTGTTGAAACCCAGTAGTTTCCACTCCTATCAACGAAAAAACAACGAGCCTGGTCACTGCTTCTCAAAACAAACGGAACTGCAGGCTTACGATAATTTATGGTCTTAACGATACTGTCGGGAGTACAGAACCATACGTTACCCTGCCTGTCGACCATCTTACGACCCATCTTCTGAACTTTCTTCCGCTTGGTTAGGCGGAGTCTGTTTTTCGTCTTTACCTTATTCAACTTTTCGTTCTCATCATCAGATATATTAATAAAGGTTCCTTTAGACTGCGAAAACAGAAACCATCGATCGTCTACCAAGCAATAAATATCGCCATTGGCTGCCAACTGTATATCTCTCACACGATTGTTCTCCAAGGGCGAGTCGTCGCCAGGACGCGACTTAAAAGTTACAAATTCGTATCCATCAAATCGGGTAAGTCCATCCCAGGAAGAAATCCATATAAATCCCATTCTATCCTGTAACATCTTGGTAATGTGCCATTGATTCATGCCTTGTTTCTCGTCATATACAACCATCTTTTTAGCATCCTGTGCACACAAGATACCATAGCAAAAAAGGCAAAAATAGATAAGAATAAAGATCTTTTTCATATGAATCGAACTATTAGCTTTAAAACTTCTCTCAACCTCCGTACATACGAAAGTTGAAAGAAGTTTTATGCAAAATTACGATTATTCTTTCTATTTACAAAATATTAAGGGCAATATCTCACCATATTTGAGGGAAAATATGTACTTTTGCATGGAATTTGACAGAATAATAAAACAGATAAATAAAGAAAGAAACAACATGAAGAAAATCTTATCTATGGCCCTGACTGCATGATGGCTGTCAGCTGTGCCGAAGCGCAAGACGTCGCCTTCACCGTAGAAGGCACTGCACCACAGGGTGTTGACACTCTCTACGTGTTCTACAACGGACAGATGAACGAGGCTCAGCCCATTGCTGCCAAGGAGGGCAAGTTCGAGGTGAAAGGCAATCAGCCTGCCGAAACCTTCATCACCGTGGCTGCAAGCAACCAACTGATGGTGGCTGCCGTTATCGACGGTACAAAAACCATCAACATCGACCTGGTAAACAAGAAGGTTGGCGGTTCGGAACTCAACGAGAAGCTGAACACATATTACGCCAAGATGAGCGTAATAGAGAAGAAGATGAACGATCTGGCTCCTGAATGGCAGAAGCTCCGCGGCGACAAGACCGAGGAGGGCAAGACCAAGATGAAGGCCCTGGAACAGAAGATAGACGCAGTGGAGGCTGAGCAGAACGCGAGATAGCCGCTTTCTGCAAGGAGAACAAGGACAATGTGCTGCCTGCCTACATCCTGTCGGACAGCTTCTATGGTTTCGAGTTTGCCAAGCTGAAGGAACTTTGCGATCCCAGCACCGCTTACTACAACCACCCCATGATGCGCCGCCCAAAGATGCAGATAGAATCGCTTGCCAAGCGTCAGCCAGGCATCAAGTACACCGACCTGAACATGCAGGACATGAACGGCGCCAAGGTGAAGCTGAGCCAGTTTGTTGGCAACGGAAAGTATGTATTGGTGGATTTCTGGGCTTCATGGTGCGGACCTTGCCGCATGGAAATGCCTAACGTGAAGAAGGCCTACGAAATGTATCACGGCAAAGGCTTCGAGGTGGTAGGCGTGAGCTTCGACAACAAGTTGGAAGCCTGGAAGAAGGGTGTCAACGACTTAGGTCTGGCATGGCCTCAGATGAGCGACCTGAAGGGCTGGCAGTGTGCTGCACATGATGCCTATGGCGTAAACAGCATCCCAAGCAACGTGCTCCTCGACCCTAATGGCGTTATCGTAGCCTGCGACCTGCGTGCCGAGGATCTGCTCGAGAAGTTGGCCGAAATCTACAAGTAATTCTGCATCAAGCAAGTACAGAGGCTCATACAGCCTACGTCATAAAATGAGAAGCTATTTTCACAGCTTCTCATTTTTTATTGTCTATATTGAACTTCGTTATTCTGCGCTTTCCTCCTGACGGTCGTCTACGTTATCGCCCTCAGTAGGAGCAAGAATGGCCTTGAAGTCGGTGTAGCCGTTCTTAACGAGGATATTGTACCACTGCAACAGCTTCTTGATATCGCTGTCGTGAACACGGTCGCGGTCGTAGTTGGGCAACACCTCAGCAAAGTAGTCGTGCAACTCCTGTGCAGAAGCCTTCTTATAGTTCAGGCTGCTCTCCTTGCTGTCCTCTTTCTTGCCTACGTTTTCGAACACCTTCCAGAGTGCTATCTCGTCAGCATCAGTATACATAGCGATATCGCCAAGACTTGTCACACGATCGGTGGCAAAGGCAGGAATACGCTTGTGTGTCTCGTCGATAGTCTCGACGATAAGATTGCGGTTACCACGTGAAACCAGTTTGTAAAGGCCTGGCTTGCCTGCAATAGATAAAATTGTTTCCATTTGGTTATATTTTCTTTAATTTTTCACTGATTATTTTTCTCTTTTTGGTGCAGTCTTACTCTGCTTCAGTCTTTCTCTGCTGCTTTTCGCCACTCTTCCACCCTTTCGAGCAAAAGATTCACTTGCCGCGCCACATCAGCCTTGCCGTCGTTGACGATTTCGAGTCGCAGCGGGTGCAACCTCTGCCTGTGACATCTGGGCATGAATCCACTTCAAGGTTCTGCTGCGGTCTATATGGTCGCGCGCCATTACTCGCTGAATGCGAACCTCCTCTGGAGCCGTGACACAGACCACAAAGTCGAAATGAGTGCGATGGATAAATCCACTTTCGAAGAGGATGGCACTCTCGAGCCAGTCGAAGTCGCTCTGCTCGAAATCTCGCGCCACGGCAGGATGAACCACATCGTTGACAGCCAACTTGTTGGCCTCGCTTGCCAACAGAAAACGTGCCAAGACGGGTTTCTGCAGCACGCCCTCAGCATCGTACACATCCTCGCCTACCAGCGAGCAAAGACTCTGCTGCAACGGCTTGTCGCTTCGCATGAGCCGCTTGGCTGCCGCATCGCTGTCGTAGACACGAATGCCATGTCTTTCCAGTTCGCGACAAACAAAACTCTTGCCGCTGCCAATGCCTCCTGTTATCGCTATTTTCATCTCTTCTTCCCGATTGTCAAAGATTTCTTCACTTTTTGCTCTTCCAAGAGTTCCTCTTATTACTCAAGTTTCGCAAGTAAGTTCCTCACTCTCCTTACTCCACTTGCTGTTCGAGCAGATAATCCACTCGTTGGAAGTCGAGTCTGGCCTTGCTCACACTATGCGGAACGCCGATGAGCTGCAGCGTACACTTGTCGGAAGGATTCTGAGAGAGTTCATTATAGTCGACCACTACCTTGAACATATCCGGACGGATGGTGCGGAACAGGCTTGCGCCAATCGTAAACCGCACAGTCACCTTCGACGGGAATGTACGAAGCACAAATCCCTCGGGCATGTTGATGGCTGTGATGGGCACATCGATGGTTTCCTCGGTGAGCACATCGGGATAGACAGACAGGCGAACCGTGCCTGGAACCATCTTCAGTCCGCGAATCTTGCGAAGGCGAACCGTCGTATGGATCGTGTCCTGCAGGTTGCGCATGTTGAAAGGTTCTATCTCCACATAATTCACCTTGTCGAGCTGATCCTTGTTGGCATAGACCGTCACCTCGGCTGGCAGGAAGTCGGTATGGGCAAGATAGTAGCTCTTGCTGGCAGTCACCTTTCCCTTGAAGACTACAGCACCTGCTTGGAGGCACCATAGGTGAAGTAGAAATCATACTCGCCAGGCTTTACGGAGAGCAACTTGCTGGAGCCATAAAGCTGTGCCTGCAACTGTCGCTGCACATCGGTCAATGGCACTACGCCCTTGCCCTTTTCCTCGTCGCATAAGCCGAGAACTTGAAGGAGAGCGGACGCAGCACGTGTCCATACTCGTAGGTTACGAGCGTGAATCCCTTGTCGCGCACGGTAATCCGCACCGTATCGGGAAGATCGCCCGTCACCACGACATTGCGGGGCACGTCTGTCAGGCGCACAGGCACACAAAGTTCCTTCTCGTAGGTCTCGTTGAGCGTCATCATCAACCAGAAGATGCCGCTGAGAGCGAGAAAGAACAAGAATATCAGCAACTCCTTGTTGACGGTGCCAAAAAGGAGTTTGCTGAGTGTACTGAATAAGCTATACCGGGGCCTATGCATTAGGAGTCTGCGATGTGGCATCGGCGAACACATAGCCCTTGGCTACAGTGATAACCACGCCACGTGCCACCTCGATATCGATAGTGTTATCCTGGGCATTGACACGCTTTACTGTGCCATATACACCGCCACCAGTCACTACCTTGTCGCCTTCCTTCAGCGCATTCTGAAACTCGCGAATCTTCTTCTGTTTCTTCTGCTGTGGACGAATCATAAACAACCACATGATAGCGAAGATAGCTACCATCATAATGAGCATAGGCAAGCCACTCTGGCCGCTACCGCTCTGCAAAAACAAATTTGTCATATTTCTAAAGTTTTATTTTTTCTGTTAATATAATCAAGATATGAACCTATATATATAATAAGGTGTAAATCTCACTTTTCCGGTCTTACTTCTCCTCCTCGGCAGCATTGTCCTGAGCTGTTGGCTCTGCAGGCTGGTCGTAAGAAGGCTGATCGTAAGAAGGCTGGTCGTAAGAAGGCTGATCATACTGATAGCCGTTATTGTCATTCCAGTCATTGCCATTGTTGTTGCGATAACGTGGCTGACCAATGCGCTGACGGCGCTGCTGTCCTTCGCGGGCACCACTATGAACTCCGAATCCTCCACGACCTGCACGGCGCTGAACGTTCTGCTCACGATGAGGACGCTCGGGCAATTCTTTCATGATGACACCGGTCTCGATCAGCGAACGGGCGATGGCGTCGAGCATTCCGTTCACATAGCCGCCACTGCGTGGTGTGCTGTAGATCTTGCTCAGTTCCACATACTCGTTGATGGTTACTGTGGCAGGAATGCCAGGGAAGTTGACCAACTCGGCGATAGCAATCTGCATGATGACCATATCCATATATGCCAGACGCGAGAAATCCCAGTTGCGTGAAATCCGTCCCATATATTTCTGATACTCGTCGGCATTGAGAATCGTGGCACGGAACAGCTTGCGGGCAAACTCACGGTCTTCCATGTCCTTGTATTCGGGCAGAAGCTCCTGGTTGGCCTTGTTGGCAGGGTCGAATCGCTTGATGGTTTTCAGCACGAAAGTATCAATGATGTCCTTGTCATCGTTCCAGTAGAGGCTCTTCTCCTCGAGCATGGCTTCGATGTCCTCGCTGTTCATCACGATGTTCTTGTACAACTTGCGCCACACCTCACGGTCGGCATCATAACTGTCTTCCTCGGCATTCATATACTCTTGATAGATGTCGCTCTCCACAACAGCAGTGTACACACGGCGCACCACCTCAATATCGTCATCCCATGAAGAGTTCTTGGCTTCTATCCATTCGCCAAGCATCTTGTTCTCCTCGAGCTGCACGGCAAAGCGGTTGAAAGCGAACTTCTGCGATGGAGCATCGCCTCCCTCACGCTGTACACGTGTCACCTCCAAGTCGTAACGCTTGCGCGCTTCCTTGGTGATTTCTACAATAAGTTGTAATTGATAATTGTATAAATCGTAAGCCTTGGACAGGCTGAAGAACAACTCCTTCTCGGCGTTGTCCATGTTACGATTGCCGTTTGATAGTACGCATAGGTTAACTGCACAATCTTTCTGCGAATCAAGTCCCTGTTAATCATTCTCTAATAATTTACGGATTAAATGTATTTTGCTGCAAAAGTAAGTATTTATCTCCTAATATACAAGAAAAAACAGAGTTATTTCTCATTTTTTAATGATAAAATCTCTTTTTTTCAAATTTCTGACCACTAAATTTGGAAATTCCAAAGAAAAGTAGTAATTTTGCATCCGTTTTGTAAAAACCGCTTTTTCAAAGCTAATCCGTGTGATGGCGAGTTAAGGCACATTTTTATTAATTAATACTTAATTTAGAGTAACACAATGAAAGAGATTAATGTAACAGGTCAGAAGCGCACAGACCTTGGCAAGAAAGCTTCTAAAACATTGCGCAAAGAGGGTTTGATCCCATGTAACTTGTATGGCGAGAAGAAGGACGCTAACGGCGCTCCTGAGGCTTTGTCTTTCGCAGTTCCATTCGCTGAGCTCCGCAAGATCATCTACACTCCTCACGTATATGTTATCAACCTCATCATCGACGGTGAGAGCCACACAGCTATCATGAAGGAGATTCAGTTCCACCCAACAACAGACGCTCCTCTGCACGTAGACTTCTACGAGGTGAACGACCAGAAGCCTATCACTATCGGCATCCCAGTGAAGTTGGTAGGTTTGGCACAGGGTGTTCGCGATGGTGGTCGTATGAACTCTCTATCCGCAAGATCGACGTTACTGCTCCTTACCAGGTTATTCCTGAGCACCTCGATATCGACGTTACTGCGTTGAAGATCGGTAAGAGCATCAAGGTAGGCGACCTCTCATTCGAGGGTCTCGAGCTCGCTACAAGCAAGGCTGTAGTAGTTTGCTCTATCAAGATGACACGTAATGCCGCTGCCGCTGCCGCTGCTGCTGCCACTGAAGAGGAGGAGGCATAATTATCAATTAGAAGTACATTCGGAAATTGGATAAATTTTTGATTTGTGGTCTCGGGAATCCTGGCGACGAATACGCCGGAACCCGACACAACACAGGATTCATGGTATTGGACGCTTTTGCTAAGGCGTCCAATATTCATTTTGAGGATAAGCGTTACGGCTTTGTTGCCGAGACAAGCATCAAGGGACGAAAGGTGTTCCTGCTCAAGCCCACCACGTTTATGAACCTCAGCGGAAACGCTGTGCGCTACTGGCTGCAGCAGGAGAAAATAGACCAGAAGCGACTGCTCGTCATCAGCGATGAACTTGCCCTGCCATTGGGCGCGTTCCGACTGAAAGCTGGCGGAAGCAACGGCGGACACAACGGACTGGGACACATCCAGCAACTCATCGGACAAGACTATGCCCGTCTGCGTATGGGCATCGGAAACGATTATCCCCGTGGAGGACAGGTGGACTGGGTACTGGGACACTACACCGAGGAAGACATGCGCCAACTGCAGCCTGCACTCGACCTGGGCGTGGAAATCATCAAGAGTTTCGTGTTGCAAGGCATCGACGCCACTATGAACCAATACAATAAATTGGGGAAAAAGTAAGAACGAGTTTAACATTCCCTCCAAGGCTGTTGACTAAAACTTCTAACGACCAAAGGGAGTGATAACTTCTTTAACTTCTATAACTTCTGAACTTGCAAAAGTTCTATAAACACTAATACAGCTATGAAGGAAAGTGCCAGAATAGACAAGTGGCTCTGGGCTGCCCGCATATACAAGACGCGCAGCATCGCAGCAGATGCCTGCAAGAACGGGCGTGTCACCGTGGGAGCATCTCGCGCAAGCCTTCGTTCATCATCAAGCGAGGCGATGTGGTGAGCGTGAAGAAAGCGCCCATCACCTATTCCTTCGAAGTTCTCGACTGCATCGAACAGCGCGTGGGAGCCAAGATGCTCTTTGCCGTTTACAAGAACGTCACCGATCCTCGACAGTACGAACTGCTGGAAATGAGCCGTATCAGCGGATTCGTTGACCGTGCCCGCGGAACAGGACGTCCTACCAAGAAAGAGCGCCGTGCCCTCGATGCTTTCATCGATCCTGCCCTCTTTGGCTTCGACGACGATGACGACATAGAATAAATGTTCTCTTTAACCTATAAAATCTATGTTCTAAAGTATCGAACTTATGTTCTAAAGTTTAGAACATAGATTTATTCATAAGGAACAAAACAAATTCATTATAAACAGAAAACATTTTTAAATGTTTTCGACCTGTACGGTTGAAATTACCCAATACGCCCTGAACCAACGGTCACCGGCGCGTAGCGGAAAGGTAAAGGGCAGAAGCTCTTAGCCCAGGGCAGCGCCCTGGGTTGTTTTGGACGCAAATCTGTCGCCCTGTAAGGGAGCTTAAAAATCAAGCAATACATAAAGCTTTTGCCCTTACAGGGCGCCTTGCCAATTGCTATAATACCCAGGGCGCTGCCCTGGGCTAAGAGCTTCTGCCCCTTCGGGGCGTGTGGGGCTAACATTCGAACTTCTGTTAAATAAGTATGAAGAAAAACCATATCATGTCGGACGTTTAACGGCTTTTCGCACGATTTTGAATTGTTTTCGGTCGATTTTAAGACGTTTTCAGCACTTGCAACCATCACTTTTTACTCTTAAGCACGTTTTTTGACTATTTATACATGGAATATAGCATTTTAGTCACAATTTTACCCATTTCATGAAAATAATTTAAAAAATACTTGCATTTTAATAAAATTAATTATATCTTTGCCCCGTCTAAGAAGAAGTTTAAAAACTATCCTATTGGACGGCAGATTATCCATTAAGGAGATTTGCATAACATACTATTATTAACTTTATAAATTCAGAGAGTATGAAAAAATTATTGGTTATGGCAGCTATGGTGCTGTCTTCAGTAGGTGCTTTTGCACAGTATTCAGCAGGCGACATCACTATTCAGCCTAAGATTGGTTTGAACATTGCATCTGTTGGTGGCGACGTTGACGGTGACTACAAGACTGGTTTGGCTGTTGGTGCAGAAGCTGAGTATCACGTTTCACCATTGATCGGTGTCAGCGCAGGTCTTCTTTATTCTCAGCAGGGATGCAAGTGGTCAGTAAACGTTGAAGGTGTTGACATTGAGGCCAAGTGGAAGCCAGCTTACCTCAACATCCCTATCCTTGCCAACTTCTATGTTGCTAACGGTTTGGCATTGAAGGCTGGTGTTCAGCCAGGTTTCATGGTTGCAAAAGACGATGCAGAAAATGTTAATACATTCGACTTCTCTGTACCAGTAGGTATTTCTTACGAGTACATGAACATCTGCCTCGATGCTCGTTACAACATCGGTTGCACCAAGGTAGACAAAGATGTTAAGGGCTGCAACTCTGTATTCCAGATCACTTTGGGTTACAAGTTCAAACTCTAAGCTCAGAACAACAGGCTTTTCATAAGCCCATCCACCCTCTCGCTCCTTGCTGTGAGATGAAAACATAGCAAGGAGACAAAAGAAGGCTGGATACTCGATAAAGTATCTTAGGATAGTTGCAAACTATTTTAAGATACTTTTTTTATACCCTTTATCGAGCTTTCATTTATGAGTAACAATTTTTATTTCATGACACTTTTCTCGCCATGGCTATTCCAAAGCAAGTTTAGTTCTGTTCATTTAGCTTAATGTAATTTCTCCACCGATTATATATCTCTATATTACTGACCTTATTTTTCCATAGAATAAAAAATACTATAAAATTTGTTTGCATCTTAATAAAAATAATTATACCTTTGCCCCCGTCTAAGAATAAGAAGTTTAAAACACATCCTATTGGACAGCAGAACATTCTTGTTAGTAAGTTTGTGCAACAATTATTATTAATTTATAAATTCAGAGAGTATGAAAAAATTATTGGTTATGGCAGCTATGGTGCTGTCTTCAGTAGGTGCATTCGCACAGTATTCAGCAGGCGACATCACTATTCAGCCTAAAGTCGGTTTGAACGTATCTTCCGTTACTGATGACGAAGCTGGTTACATAGCAGGCTTCGTTGGCGGTATAGAGGGAGAATATCACGTTTCACCCATGGTAGGAATCAGCGCCGGTCTCCTCTATTCTATGCAAGGAGCCTCAGTTAAGGACGCAGAAGGTGACCCAAAATTGGAGATGAACTATGTGAATATCCCTATTTTGGTAAACGCCTATGTTGCAAAAGGCCTGGCACTGAAAGCTGGTATTCAGCCTGCATTCAATGTAAGCAACAAAGTAAAAGTTGCCGGCATCAGTATCGACTACGACAAATACGCACCAGAAGGAGCAGAGATAAAAACTTTTGATTTCTCTATTCCTGTAGGAATTTCTTACGAGTACATGAACGTTTGCCTCGATGCTCGTTACAATATCGGTGTATCAAAAATTGCGGATGGTGATTCTGGCCGCAACTCTGTATTCCAGATCACTTTGGGTTACAAGTTCAAGCTCTAAGCTTTAGCGATGACCCATGACAGGCATTTCTCAGTAGAGCCTGTCGCTTATTCATAGAGATGCCCCCGCAGACTCTTCCCCACATCAAGGAAAGTCTGCGGGGGCTCTGTTTTTATAGCTCATTAAGAGAGCATTAGTAAACTTTAGCAATGAAGTCTTGGCTGTATCAACAGAAAGTAGTATTTGCAGAGCAAAAACAACAAACAAAA
>ENA-OQER01000424-OQER01000424.1-human-gut-metagenome-genome-assembly--contig:-NODE-424-length-23012-cov-3.321040_pt1 | contig 23012 bp, 31 predicted proteins | sample MGYA00242797_ERZ504639 | MGnify/ENA primary metagenome ERZ504639 (study PRJEB26092, sample SAMD00036306) | human gut metagenome | host: Homo sapiens | study: EMG produced TPA metagenomics assembly of...
TATATTTATAATATATAAGACTTGCGTTTATTTTGTCGTTTGGTTGTTGGTGTATATACCTTGGTAGAAACAATAATTTCCAGTAACCATTATATGTTCATTGTCAATTCATTGGAACTATATTCTCAAGACATCATCGTTAGAGGATATACGTTTGGCATGAAACGTGCGCAAGCTATTTTCGGCATGCACACTACGTTAGGAGGTTTCTCCACTATGATGGCTGGACTTTTACTTTGGGTACGCTTGAATTGTACGCTGTATGTAAAGAAGTTGGGAAAGAAAAAGCTTTCAATAGCTATTGGCTTGATGATTATAGCCGTGTTTCTTACAGGTACGCGTAGTACGATAGCTGGACTGGCCGTAGTGTTAATGTCCTTTTTCAGCTTTAAGCATATAAAGATGAAGTATGTATTCATAGCAATTGTCTCAGTGGTCATAGGTTTTATGGCTTTGGATGCATATCTTGATAAGATAATCCTTTCATTTACCGATACGGAAAGTGTAGGAGGAAGCAATACTGATATGCGTTCCATCCAGTTCGACTGCAGCTTTGTTCATGATGCAGTCTCCTTTCTTGGGAAATGGTATCAGCTATACATTTGAATATGTAGCCGATAAGTATAAGGAGATGTGTGGTGCGGAAGTTTATGGATTCCCATCATGATAGACTTCGGCATATTGGGAATTACAGCTATTATTGTTTTCATTATACAAGTGGGGTATTACATTAAGAAATACTGCGAAATTCGATTGCTTTTTTTCTTATTAGGTATATTGGTGTTCAACTCATTGAGTTCTATACCAGCTTTTTCTTTTACCCAATTATTTTACCTGTTTGTTATAATTGCATTTTTAAAAAAAATATCAAGAATCTATATGCAACTCTCCATCATCATTCCCGTCTATAAAGTAGAGAAATACATACGGGATACATTGCAAAGTATCTATCGTCAACAGTACGACGAGAACCTTTTTGAGGTGATTGTGATAAACGACGGTACACCCGATGACTCTATGCGTATAGTGGCTGAATTTACAAATAAGCATGCCAATCTGCATATTATCAATCAAAAAAATCAAGGATTGAGCTGTGCCCGCAATGCGGGGTTGAAGATAGCCCAAGGTGAATATGTATGGTTTGTGGACAGCGACGATACTGTGACTGAGGAAAGTATAGGGAAGGTCATTGAATGCATAGAGAGAAGTAAGGCGGATGTGATAGGTTTTAGCATACTCAAAGTCAGTGAAGCGAATAGAGTGTCTGAAGTGGAATCAGCCATTTGGAACGAACATTGTCGTTTCTCATCTAACCAAATTGTCTGTGACAAAAGCATTTTATTTTCACTTCATACGGGTGCTGCCGTTCGCTATGTTTACAGACGGGCTTTCCTCCAAATGAATCATCTTCGTTTTTATCCCGGCATCCTCTACGAGGACCAAGAATTTCTTCCTCGCGTATTCAGCTTAGCCAATAGCTTTTACATTTCTTCATTCATTTCCTATCGCTATCTTTTGCGCTCATCAGGCTCTATCATGTCGCAGTTCTCGTTGCGCTCATTACGTGATACGCTCACCATTGTGCGTAGCTATGAAACATTGCTGCAGGAAGAGATAAAAGGAAAATCAGCCTTGATAAATGCTTATATCAATGGGTGCATCTTTAATCATACTTACTGGTTGTTGTCGTTCAAGACTGTTACCTTTCGGGACGAACAGAAAGAATTTATGCGCGACCACTATGTTGAAATACGGAGAAAGTGCCTGACGGCAGGGTGGAAGTCGTTAAAAGGAAATTTCAGACTGACGCGTGCGATCCGCCTCCTGATGGTATTCCTTATTCCACATCACCTCATAAAATAGATAAACTTAAATTATTAATTATACATTCAAGTAAATGAAAAGATTTTTATTACTTCTTCTCTTGGCGTTTGCCATGTGGGAACTGCAAGCGCAAATTCCCTACTTTGCCAGTACAGCCGGTGATGGGAAACTCTATGGATACACTTCACTGAAACTACGTTCTGGTATCAATACACAAGAGGCTTATACCACATTCCAATACGGCATTGGAAATTCTGTAGCTTTGGGTACGGATATCTATACAGGAGTAGGTTCAAATTATATGGGATTCCTGGCCCGTTATGGTGTGTCACTGAGTAAATGGTTCAATGTTGGTGCACAGTTTACTCCATCGTTTAATTTAAGCCATAACTTTGAGTTTGGTTATCTCACTTCTGCGCTCTATCTTAACGGTAACATCAGCCGTGACGGCTCGTGGTTCTGGTGCGCTAATACATGGTGGGGCGTGAATAGTGGAAGCAATGTGAAGAATACGATAGACCAATGGCTTTATGTAGGTCATACTTGCAAGTTGCGTAATGGTGATAGCTTGACCCCGATGCTTGGTACACTTTATTCGTGGAAGTTCAATCAGGATGCCGATGGGGCTGCCGGATTCTACTATACGCATGGGGGATACAATTTTTATCTGTGGGGTAATGACTTCCTAAAAGACAATCCGAGGTTTGTCGTGGGAGTGGATTTTAAATTTTAAGTAATCAGAGTACAATAATTAAACTTTATTTTAAAATGCATAAATTCACTTTGTTGCTCAAGAAGGAAAGCAGGTCGATCATTGCTTTTGCGATTTTGTCGGCAATCCTTGTCACTCTATTACTCCTTGACTTTGATAAAAACTTATTTTCTGAGATATTTCATGATATCTGCGTATATACCGTGAGTTTGTAGGGTATTCTACGGTCTTTTGTATCCTGGTATTACTTTTCCTGATTTTTTCTCGATATGGAAACATCCGGTTGGGTGGGGAGAAGGCCAAACCAGAATATAGTAATTTTTCTTGGTTCTCGTGCTTGGTCATGGCAGGGATGGGCATTGGTCTGATTTTCTATAGTCAGGAGCCGTTGTACCATTTGTTTAATAATCCTTATGTTGGAAACGTATCTGGAACGCCTGAGGAAATAGCCTATTCGTTAACATTATATGATTGGACGTTTAATGTTTGGGCTTTATATGGTTTGCTTAGTATCATTATCGGCTATTTATACTATAATAAAGGGCGTGCGCTTAAACTTAGTTCCATTTTCCCCGGACGCACCCAAGAGTGGTTTAAGAACTTGATTGATGTTTTGATGGCACTGGGTATTGTAGCGGGCCTTACTACATCGTTGGGTTTAGGTGTATCGCAGCTTAAAAGTGGTATCGATTATGTCTTCATACAAATGTCAATCCTTATTTATTAATGCTTATTGTTGGTTTGGTGGCTACTTGGTCGGTCAATTCGGGCCTTAAACGGGGGGTAAAGTGGTTGTCGAATCTTTCTTCAATATTGGTCTTTATATTGCTGGTTGTTATTTCTGTATTGGCTTATATGAATTTGAATGTTTCCAATACTATCAGTTACACTTTAAACGGAATTGGTAATTTTATTAGAAACTATATACATTACAATGATTATGCGAATACTGCCTCTGATGATTGGGCAGCAGGATGGGCAGTGTTTTATCAGTTATGGTATGCTGCCTGGACAGCTTTTGTTGCCGTATTTGTGGCAAAAATTTCAAAAGACCGCACCATACGAGAATGTGCATGGGGAGTAGTTCTGTTTCCGGCTGTGTTTGAAGCGGTATGGTTCGGTATATTCGGTAGTGCGGGGTTGCCTGTAAAAGAACAGCTCTATGCTGCAATGCAAAATAATCTTCCCCAATCTGTTTTTTTCTTTTTACACCAACTGGCAAGTGGAGGAGGATATGTGGCTTTATCGGTATTGGTCATGGTAGTGATTTGTTTTTTCTTCATCACATCCTCCGATTCAAGTTCATATGTTGTAGCGACTATTCTTTCGGATGACAAAGAAGTGCGTTCTTTTAATAAAATAGCGTGGAGTTTAATACAGTGTGTGGCAGCTATGATTCTGTTTTATTGTGGAGGGCTTGCTCTCATACAGTCTGCGTCTGTTGTTTTGGGTTTGCTCGTTTTGGCAATTATCTTTTTAGGTACAATCGTATTTTTATACATATTGATCAGAGATGAAAAATAATTTTTATAAGCCTTTATTAAAACACAAGTTTGTTGTTTACGGTGGAGATCATGCAAACCCGTTAGGTATGGTCCGTTCGCTTGGAGAAATGGGAATAGCCGTTGATGTTGTATTGGTTGGTGAGCATCCGTCACTTATTCCGGCCTCTAAATATCCTAATAAAATATACTATGTTGCGACTAATGAAGAAGGGTTGGACATCATTGTAAAGAACTATTGGTCTGAGCCTGAAAAAGTTTTTATATTGACAGGAAGTGATGATACTACAGCACTGCTTAATGAACATTATGATAGGTTGAAAGAGCATTTCTTCTTTTATAATTGTGGCGAGCAAGGCCGTATGAAACAAATGATGCAGAAGGCAGAGCAAATTAAGATTGCGCAAGAGTGTGGGGTTAGAATCGCTGAATTTGAAATTGTAAAAGTAGGTCAACTCCCCACCAAGGTAAAATATCCTTTGATTACCAAAGCTGTCAATTCATTAGTGGATGGGTGGAAGAAAAATGTTTTTATCTGTCATAATGAAGCAGAACTTAGAGATGCCTATAAGTATATGGATGAAAGTGAAATCATGCTACAGGAATACATTCATAAAAAAAATGAATTGTGTATTGATGGCATTACGGTAAATAGCATGAACCTGTTCATCTTCCTATCGGAGCTTATTATCATAGACTTTTTGATGATAGTTACGGGCTTTACTATTATTATACACAATTGGATAATCCTGATTTGGTTGAGAAGATAGACAAGATGCTCAAAAAGAGCCGGTATATCGGAATTTTCTGTGTGGAATTTCTGGTTGATAAAAATGATAATCTTTATTTTTTGGAAATCAATTATAGAAATTCAGGCTGGAGCCATGCCATGACACGTGCCGGATATAATGTGGTTTATGCTTGGTGTAAGGCTATGTTGGCAAAAAGGTTGGATACTACAGACATTGATATTCCTAAGCTCCCTTATTCTTGCATGGTAGAAGATAGTGAGTTCCGTTCCAATGTGTGCAGAGGTCGTGTGTCATTGTGGCAATTTTTGAAGGATGTGAAGCATTGTGATTATTTCACTTATTGGGATAAGCGTGATAACGGACCATTTTGGGCAATCATGCGACGGATGTTCAAACGGGCACTCAAAAAGATTTTCAACTGATATGAACATATTAAAGAAAACTTACCGAAAACTCACAAGCCGGAAATACAACATCGGATTCGTGGAGAATACATTGGAGGGAATCCTTCAAGGTGAGCCGTACCGGATAAAATGGATGAAGCATGGGTATGCCGACCGGTGGTTTGCCGATCCTTTCATCTTAGATGTCTGTGGAAACGAAGCTCAAGTGCTTGTAGAGGAATTCTATGACCTCATTGAACGGGGTAGAATAGCCAAACTGCTTATCGACCTTGATACGATGCAGCTTATCAACACTACACCGGTGCTCGAATTGAACACTCATTTGAGCTTTCCGGCTATCCTGCGTCGCGAAGGGCATATCTATATCTATCCGGAAAACTATGCCGGGGGCGGACTCAATCTTTATGAATACCTGCCGGAAAGTAATGAATGTAAAAAGATAAAGCATCTTTCTGATGAGCTAGTCACTGATGCGGTCTATACCGAACTGTTTGGCGAACCTTTAATATTCTCTACTTGCGAACCCGATGCCAATGGAGCGGCATTAGGCGTATATCAACAAAATAAGTCAACAGGAATGTATCAATTGGTACAGGAGTGTAAGTTTGGTGAGCCGATAGCTCGTAATGCAGGTGCCTGGTTTACGTACAGAGGAGAGATTTATCGTCCCGCACAGGATTCTGCAGTGCGCTATGGGCATAAGCTGGTCATCCAGCGGGTGCGTCGTGAGGCAGATGGCTGTTTCAGTTTCAGGGAAGTGCGCCGCGATACTTCCCCTCTAAAAGGGATGGAACTGGGATTTCATACCTTCAATATGTATAAAAATCATATTGTTGTAGATTGTCAGGGTTATCGGAATCCGCACATCGGTCCGGCTCTTGATAATATCCGTCATTCATTCTAACACTTTTTATATTGTTATGAAAGTAACCCATATCTTCTGGAGCCTCGGCTTCGGTGGCATCGAGACCATGCTTGTCAATATTGCCAATGCACAGGCGGAAGCAGGATCTGAGGTAAGTGTTCTTATCATCAATAAGCTTTATGAGCAATCATTGGTCAATTCGTTGGATAAAAGAGTAAATCTTGTTTTTCTGAACCGAAAAAAGGGGGCGATAACTCCTTGGTTTATTGTAAGACTGAATCGGATTTTGAAAAGGAGCAAACCTGATGTAATTCATTTACATCGTTCGGATTTGTATCATTTTGTTTGGGGCAAAAAATTGAAAAGCAACGTGTGTATCACGCTTCATGCCCTGCCCAAAGGTTTGGTAAGGCGTGAAGGGGTAATGCACATCGTATGGCGGAAAATCAAGAAACGTTCTGTTTTGTATAGTAATGTGGTTGATATGGATCGCATTCCCCATGTGTTTACTATTAGCGAGGTGGTTCAGAAAACTTTGTATGATAATTATGGTGTGGAGAGCACGGTGGTATGCAATGGTATCGTGACCTCATGTTTTGTCTCACGCCCTAAGACCATGCCCAAAGGTCAGTTGCGCGTCGTCATGGTGAGTCGTCTGGAACACGATAAGAAGGGGCAGGATTTGCTCATCCGTGCAGCGGCAGCGTTGCAAGGAACTGTTACGGTGGACTTTATCGGTATCGGCTCCAGCATGGAATATCTAAAGCAGTTCACTGCCGAATTGCATGCTGAAACGTATGTACGTTTTCTTGGTAAGCAAACGCAAGACTACGTGGCGGCTCATCTGACTGATTATGACCTCTTTGTGCAGCCATCCCGTTGGGAAGGTTTCGGCCTGACAGTCGCGGAGGCTATGGCGGCAGGCGTACCTGTATTGGTAAGTGAAGGGCAAGGACCTGCCGAGGTGACACAAGGCAGCCGCTATGGCTGGCTTTTTGCCAATGGAGATGCCGACGACTTGCAGCGTCAGATAGTCTTTATCAAGGAAAATTATGGTGAAGCGATGACGAAAGCCGATGAAGCGAAGGACTATGTGAGGAATACGTATGATGTGAGTGTCACGGCACGGGCCTACTTGCAGGAGTATGAGAAAATAGTCTGTGGGTGCCCCAAATCGTAAAAAGACAATGCCGATTAGGAATGCCCGAATGGGATTTGTTTCTTTGCATGAGTTAGGAATTGAGGTAGAAATTTATCAATAGGATGGAAACAACAAAATTCAATCAAGCTCGGCGGAACATTCTGCAGATGATATCTTATATAAAGACTCCGGAAGCATTGTAAAAATTAGAACAAAAGGCTAAGACAGAACGCCACTTGTCCGCCTTAGCCTTTCAATAAAAATAAATTTACTTTTCCAGAAATCCGTATTCGCTTTCCGTATCAAAACACGGGCACGCCTTCGGAATGCTTCCTCGCATGTCCCGGTGTCCGCGGATCTCGCGTCCGGAAAGAGTTTCCTGAGCTTCATTAGCAACAACAGCAGCTGCTCACATTGTTCCTGCGTGCGCGTGTCGGCCGGGTGCCTTCCGCATCCAGACCACCCTCATAGCAAATGCCGATGGAGCAACGGTTCCAGGGGCGGCAGTGCGCGCCCACTTCCTTCAGCTTGCGGTGCTGGGTGATGATGCCCGAGCGGCGGATGTAGAAATGATACCCGATGGTGCGGAACTTGCGCTGGCGGTGGCAGCGCAACAGGTCCTCTACGGTGAAGTCCCGGTTCTCGCGGGTGGCGGAGCAGTGGATGATGATATATTTCACCTCCTGCATGTACGGTCCGTCCTCGACGCTTTTCAGCAGTTCTCGTTCGCTCGCCACTTCCTCATCGGCGGTGAACAGGGGGAAGGATTCCTCTATCATAGGCTGAAAGGAAAGGTTGTGCAGCTGGTGATGCCCAGTGCGGTGAGGGCGCGATTGCCGCCTGGATGATGGCCTGAAGAACCTTCTGCCATGTGATTTTATTATTTTCGCTCATTATTCTTTAAATTTTAGTTCTCCATAAGAGTTCGGGAAATTACCGGAACGGACATACAGTCCGTCCCGGCCGGGTCACACCTGTCCTTCGGTGGGCTGGTTGGCTTCGTTGCCTCCTCCTTCTCCTCCCGTCAGGTCCACGGTGGTCTCGCCCGCCTTGATGCTCTTCAGCAGGATTCTGGCAGCACGGCGCGAGGGCACGAGGTTGAACACGGCGTCCTCCAGTAAGTTTCGGAACCGGTCGCCGGGAGTCCAGTTCACGTTGAGCTGTTCGATGTGTATGGCGGGGTTGAAGGTTTCCAGGTTTTCCGCCCCCCGGCTTGGATGCTGATGCTGAACACGCCAGGTCGCCCATCTCGATGCGCTTTCCCTCCAGCAGCATCTCACGCATGCAGTCCACGGTTTGCATCAGCACGGCATAGATGTCGGCGCGGTTGTACTTGGATCCGTGGCTGGCGATGTGCCCGGCAAACTTGTCCAGTGTCAGGATGTTGGTGTACTGTGACTTGGCGTAGGCCTTTTTGGGCGCATCCTCATCGATGGGGTTGCCAAGCATGGCAATACTGTAATTGATCGACATAATCGGTTTGTTTTTAATGGTTAAACACTCAGTCACTGCGCGGCTGTAGCGGACTGTCCGGAATATCCACCGGGCCGGCAGGTCTTGGAGAATGTGTTGAACAGACTTGGCTTGTCCGTTGAACAGACCTAACCTGTTCGTTGAACAGACTTAGCTTGTCCGCTGAACAGACTTAGTCTGTCCGTCGCATCTCTTTGACATGTGCAAAGGTATCACCCCTCAAATCGCAGTGTCCGTCTATGTCTGTTTATGTCCGTCTACGGAGAAATTTCTTTCGGAATGGGGTCAGGGTGTGGCGGATGGCTCGCCCAGGTACTGGCGGATCAGGGTCACCTGCTTCCAGGTGAAGGTGCGGTTCCGGCTTTGGTAGCCGGTTCCGGTGAGGGCTTCGACCAAGGGGTGGCAACGGGCTATCCAGCGTGTGAGGTGGCGCACGGCGGTGGCGGAAGTGGCATCGGGAAAATATTGCAGGGCGAGTTCTTGTTTGTTCATGGCTCTTGAATTGTTTTTTTTGTAAATGCTTGAATATCAATTTTAGTGGAGGATATGGAGGGGTATTATATAATTTATATAAATGATATACTTATTATTCTTTCCTTTAAAGAAAGATACTTCTTACTTTCATATAATGGAAAGTTTGAAAAATATCCTCCATATCCTCCACTAAGGGTGTCAGAAGGGGAGTTCGGTATTCTCTTCGGAAGCTTTTCGCCGGGGGGATCCGCCTGTTCCGTTTCGGCCGGCAGCAAGTGCTGTACCTCCTCGGTAGTGCGCTCCACCACCACCCAATAGTTTGCGTTGGAGCCTTTACCTGTCGGAAGCCCAGCTCGCGCATGGCACGGCCCACCTTCTGGAGACTCAGCCGCAGCGAGGTGTTGCCGAAACGACCGATGATCTGGCTGCTGGTGGTATAGACTCCCCGTTCCAGCCCCACGGGCTTGCGGTAGTAGGTCAGGATCAGTTCGTACTCCGGACGGGGCACCTCAAACTGCTGCACATGGCCGCGCAGCTGCTGGATCTCTTTATCGGTAAACCAGTAACGGAAATTTACATCCTGGTAGAGCGCGTACGTCTGGCTGTAGATGCCTCGTAGGGGATGTCCGCCTCCCACGGGCTGTCTATGTCCTCCACCTCGAAGGGCAACCATCGCCGGTTCCCCGTGTCGTCGGTGAGGAACTGGAGATTGTTCCCGGTGGCTACGAACGAGGCTACATGGGCAGGTGCACCTTGTTGCGTCCGTAGGCTCGGCGCTCGTCCACGTAGCGTTGCGTCACCATCGCCTTCAGCTGGTTCAGCTCCGAGGGGGGCATGGTATCGATCTCCTCCAGATTGATCACCAGGTTCTCGGTCATGGTGAACAGGTCGTCTTTGGTCATGCGGCTAGAGTTGCTCTTTGTGGTGTAATATTCGGACAATACGGGCGGCAGAATATGCTGCATGAACGAGGTCTTGTAACTGCCTTGCCGCCCTATCAGGGTGAGGATCACCTGGTTCACCACGGTCTCGTCCAGGGCGGCGGCAATCATGGACACCATCCACCGTTTCAGGATGTCGGCAAAGCGGACGGGAGTTTCGGAGAGGTCGTTCCGTTCCCGGCTTTTGTCCTGCTGCAACGGACTGTGCGGACTTTCCTTGACATGCACCATGGCGGCCAGCCGGCCGATGTAGTCGGTCTCTCCGTCCCAGGGCGGCAGACCGTCCAGATACTCTTTCAACGGATGATATTCCTTGACGAAATCACTGCCGAGCAGCGTATGCAGCTCGTTCAGGTTGACCGCCATGCCATGGTGTTGCATAGCGCACCACAGGGAGTTCTCGATGTGGTCGGTGAGCCGCTGCCAGTGGCAGGCGGAAGCTTCGGGACGGTCGGTGTACGCATCAGCAATCAGTTGTGTCTCAATCTGGTGGGTAAGCATGTTCATCCGGAACTTCATATAGCTGTTGATAAACTCCTCCATCTCCTCCACGGTGGCCTTCTTATGAGAGGAATCATTCTCTTTCTCCTTTTTTCGGACGGAACGGGGCAGGGGGACGGTGTTGAACTCCATCGTGAGCGAGTAACAACTCTTTATGATGGGCAGCAGCTGCTCGCGCGGATAATCGGGAAAAGTCCGGAGGGCCCATGCCTCGGCGTCCGCCTGCGGAACACCGCAGCGGTTGGTATGATAGAAACAACGGCTTACGTAGTCGTTGTAGCTGCCCGGTGCGTATGCTATTCCTTCCTCTTCCAACTGTGCACGGATAATCTTGTAGGCACGTTCCGCCGTCACGGTCACGGCAGTACGCGCTTCGGCTTCTCGCGGGGCTTCATTCCGCTGGTGTGGAAGGAGGAGGCTTCGGGGCGGAGCAGGGCTTCGGGGTCGTGGCAGAGGACCGACATGCGCGTGGCGTTCTTGCATTGTCCGTCAATCTCCACTCCGCACAGGCGAGCGTAATGGTCGTTCACCCACTCCCATACCATGCGGTAGTTGGCCTTGGTCACTCCGCCTCCACGTGGCTGATGACCCGGATGCCGCATCCCGAGATGGTGATGTACACCAAAAAGGAATGAATATCCTCCTTTACCAAAGTCAGGATGGCGGCGAATCGCTCGGGGGGGATGCCGTCTATGTCCACCATGATAAATCCCGTGAATCCCTTGACATGGGCGTAGGTTCTCCCTCCCTCCAGCAGGACGGAGGGGATGAATGCCGGCTGTGCGTTCTTCATGTTGCTTTTGGTGAGCTTCCACTGCTCCAGCTGCTGCGCGTCGCCTGTCGCCTCGATGTCGGACAGCGTGGCCAGATGGGCGCGGTAATGACGGGTGGCGGTGGTGTGGGTGCTGTTGGTTATCTCCTTGAAAAGAACCTGCCAGGTGGTGGGTTCAGGCCGGGTGTCGCGCAGGGAGTGGAAGCGCGATGGGTTGCTTGATTTAAAAAAATCTTTATTCATAATGTGTAGCGTAGAATTTTGTGTCTGCAAAGTACAGAGTAAATTTTCAGGAGGACAATAGCGATTTAAAATAATCACTCTATGATTTAAAATAATCGGGAATAATTAGAAATCAAGATAAAACGATAATGAAAAACGAGACTAAAGAATCTCAAAATACTGCGAGGGCAAGTGTTGTTATCAACATTCATGGCGGTAACAATCAAATACTGCCCAACGCTACAGAGGTAGTGCAAAATTTTTATGGTGCTGAGTTCGCCCATGTGAGAACACAGAACAATGGTATGGAAGAGAAAGAGGAGGATGAGGCAGTGCGTATTGCCCGTGGCACGTTGTGCATTTACTACTCTGATGACTGGGAACTGAATGATATCATCCGCCGCATAGCTGATTGCCGCAGTGCGTCGGACTTGGCGAACCTTGTGGTGAATGATATGCATAAGCATACCATCCTTACTGCCGAACGTATGGTAAGCAAGGATTTCATAGAGGCGCTCCAGCAGTTCCTGACGTTCAAGTCGGGGACGTCCACGGGTAATATTCGTACGCAGATAAATAATGTGAGGAGAGAATGACCAGAAAGATAATTTAAAATTGATAAAATAAAAGTTACAATGAAGAGTCAAAACAAACAATCTGTATGGACGTGCATGAGTGAAAAAGCATTTTTTGCCGATGTGCATTGGATGACGATTTTCACTCCCGCTTATCAACGTGAAGCTACCATGGAGTGTTTCTATCGTACACTCATCACTGACGTGTATTCGTTTATCGGCAAATGCCTTGTGCTGGCGTTTATGCCTGCCGGCTATTTGCTTTCAAGAAAATAGGTCTATATATTCTTCTTTGCCATGTTAAAACTAAATCAAAAAAAACTGTCTTACACATTTGACCGGTGCCAGCAGTGCGGCATTTGTTATGCGGTGTGTCCTGAAAATGCCATTCATTATCTTTGCGGCATGACGGGTTGCACGATATAAAGATAAATGCTGCGCTTTGTATCGCTTGCGGCAAATGTGTGAGAAGTTGTCCGGCTAACAAAGAGTATGGTTACGAAGGCTATTTTGATGGCTTTGCACAAAAGAAATACTACTTGGGATATCATGCGGACAACCGTATCCGTAGGGAATCTTCTTCGGGTGGTGTATGTAAAACATTGATCATCGATTCCTTAAAGAATGGCATGGTAGACGGGGCTTATTCGTTGAAGTGTACAGATTCTTTCCCTTTTGCCCAAGGTGAGTTTTATACCCGTGAGCATATTCCTTCATTCGGAGATATGCCAAATTCCGTGTATCACTCCGTGATGGCTTGCACGGAAATTGACCGGATTCAACCTTGCAAGCGATTGATGTTAGTGGGGACGGCCTGCCAGTTGAGAGCCTTGAACTCCATCATAAAGGATAAATGCGATGAGGTTGTCCGGGTGTGTATCTTTTGTAAGCAACAGAAAACACTGGACTCCACACGTTTCCTGGCTAAGATGATGGGTACGTCCGTTCCTCCAAATTTAAAATTCCGACCCCGCTATCGCGGAGATGGTTGGCCGGGAATCGTGAGAGTGGACGGATTTGAGCTGCCCTATTCCAGGGCAGCTCAAATCCGTTCGGTAAACGATTGTGGACGGTGCTGGATGCGGCATCTGTGGGGATTCTTTTGGTATGGAAGCAGGAGCGGACATCACGCTGATGGATCCTTGGACTATCTGCTCGCACAATGAGTTGGGAGAGACTTTGGTAACGGTTCATACTCAGAAGGGGGATGAATTGCTTCAACAATGTGTTTCCCTGAATCTGGAACCCCGGTCATTTTCCGAAGTGGAGCCTGCACTTTCGCTCAAGGATGTGTGGCGCAAACAAGTGACCGAGCCGGTCTACAGGGGCAGACCTTGTAAGAAACGTTATGTCCGTGCAGTCCGTGCGGAACGGAGGCAGCAAAGATTGTTGCGCATGGTGGTGGAAATGCTGCCTCGCTTACCCATTATCTGCTATCGGACTCTTGCTAAACTGCCCGATTTAAGAAACAGAATACTAAAATAACCCTTCATTCTTTTTAACGATGCAAATTAAAGTGATTACCAGACATACGCCCAATAATTACGGTTCGTTGTTGCAGTCCATTGCAACCTCCGGGTGATTGAATCTTTGGGACATCAGTGTGAGATTATTGATTATTGGAAACGCGATGAGGTGGGACTGCAAGGAATTCTCACATCGCTGCAAGGAAAATCATTATGGAAAAACAGTTTGTTTAAACGTATGGCATACGTGGCTTTGCGGTATCCGGGTGAGAAAATAGCGGCGTTACGTTTCGATAAAATGCGTAGGCGGTATCTAAAGCTGACTCCCCGTTGCTATTCAATGGAGGAGTTGGAGTCGCTTCAAGCGGATGTGTTTATGACGGGTAGTGACCAGGTATGGGGACCGTTGCTGGATGGAGGATATGATGAAGCCTATTTTCTTTCTTTTGTAAAGGAAGGTATACGTAAGGTATCGTATGCAGGCAGCTTTGGCCGCACTGAGTTTTCGGACATTATTATTGCATCTTATAAGCGGTTACTGTCAAAATATGATGCGCTTACTGTACGTGAAAGCAGTGCCGTGAAGCTTTTGGAGGAGTGGGGGATTGACTGTGGAGGACAAGTACTGGATCCTACTTTATTGCTCGACTCCGGTCAGTGGAGTGAGTATATTGAAGAAGATGTGAAAAAAGAGTATGTATTGATTTATGAAATACATAACAATCCCCGGTTGGACGATTATGCCAAGCGTTTTGCCGCTCATGCCGGTCTGCCGTTAGTACGTGTGTCTCCTACGCTTCACCAGTTAGCCCGAGGGGGCAGATTGGTGTTTTGTCCGGAAATAGGTACATTCCTTTCGTATATCAAGAATGCCCGTTACATGCTTACCGACAGTTTTCATGGAACAGCTTTTGCCATCAACTTCAATACTCCATTTCTGGAAGTGCTGCCCAATAACAAGACCGGAGCACGAAATCAAAGTATACTTCAACTGACAGGACTGGAAGACCGAATTGTCACAGATTTTAACGACTTCTCATTGGTAGACCGGCAGATTGACTATGCTAAAGTGAATGAGATAATGCATAGAGAGCGGGAGAGATCGATGGAAAAACTGGCGGAGTTGTGCGAATGTCAGATGTGAGAATTGATCGATATTCTTTACCCTTAAAGTGTATAACAAAATAACTTAATCAGGCTTTGCAGCCTTGAAAATCTTGCAGGTCATATAATTAATGTTGATATATGAAAATCTTACTGGCTAATAAATTCTATTACCGCCGGGGCGGTGACTGTGTCCATACACTCAACTTGGAGCAACTGCTCAAAGCGCACGGTCACGAAGTGGCTGTGTTTGCCATGGACTACCCTGAAAATCTGGAAACTCAATGGAGCAAGTATTTTCCTTCTGAGGTGAAGTTCAAACTCGGAACGGGCATGATTGAAGCACTGATGAGACCGTTTGGCACGCGAGAGGTACAGCGGAAGTTCAATGCGCTGCTCGATGATTTCCATCCGGATGTGGTACATCTCAACAACATCCATTCGCAACTTTCGCCGGTCATTGCAGAGATGGCGCACGAAAGAGGTATAAAGGTGGTGTGGACCCTGCACGACTATAAATTGCTGTGCCCTCGATACGATTGTTTGCGAAATGGGGAAACGGTATGTGAATCCTGCTTTGCAGACAAGCACAAGGTGTTGGAATATAAATGCATGAAAAACTCGAAAGTAGCAAGTTTCCTCTCTTATGGTGAGGCAATGAAATGGCACCGGGAGCGCTTGGAGAACTGCACGGACGCTTTCGTCTGTCCTTCACAATTTATGCGCGACAAGATGAAGCAGGGGGGATTTGCTGCTGCAAAGTTGCACACATTGTGCAATTTTATCGATGTAGCCCCATGTGTGGCCGATGATTACAGTCAACGTGATGATTATTATTGCTTTATCGGCCGCCTTTCGCACGAGAAAGGTGCCAAGACTCTGATTGAAGCGGCCAATGCGTTGCCGCAACATAAACTGGTGGTAATTGGGGGAGGGCCTTTGGAAGACGAGTTGAAGTCTATGGCAGGCAAGCACATTGAGCTGGCAGGCTTTAAACAGTGGAGCGAAATCAAGCGCTTGGTGGGCAAAGCCCGTTTCTCGGTCATCCCATCGGAATGGTACGAGAACAATCCACTTTCGGTCATAGAAGCTCAGTGCCTGGGCACTCCGGTGCTGGGTGCCCGGATTGGAGGTATCCCTGAATTGATATCAGAGGAAACGGGCATGACTTTCGAAAGCCGCCATACGGCCGACTTAAAGGAAAAAATTGAAGCGATGTACGGTCGGACTTTCAACAATGCTAAGATTGCTGCCGCTTCACATAAGCGATATAATGCGGAAAGGTATTATAATGAAATAATCACAGTGTATAAAATGTAAAAATATTATAATGTTTATGGCTTATCAAAAAACTGTTCCTACTCCTACGGATGCAAGTATCATCCTGACTTATCGTTGTCCCATGAAGTGCAAGATGTGCAACATCTGGTTTAATCCCACCAACAAAAGCGAAGAGATAAAAGCGAGTGATTTGAGAACACTGCCTAAGTTGAAGTTTATCAACCTGACGGGTGGCGAACCTTTCGTCCGCGAGGATTTGGCGGAGATTGTGGAGGAATGCTACCGGCATACCGACCGTATTGTCATTTCGACCAGCGGATGGTTTGAGGATCGTGTGGTGGCGCTGGCAAAGAAGTTTCCAAATATCGGCATCCGCATCTCTATCGAGGGATTGAGTTGTAAGAACGATGAACTGCGTGGACATGCGGGTGGCTTCGACAAGGGACTTCGTACACTGCTGACATTGAAGGAAATGGGGCTGAAAGATATCGGTTTCGGTTGCACGGTGTCTAACAATAATTCTAAAGACATGCTTTCGCTCTACCAACTGAGCAAGAGCTTGGGGATGGAGTTCGCCACAGCTGCTTTTCATAATTCGTACTACTTCCACAAAGAAGACAATGTAATCACTAATAAAAATGAGGTGTGTGGTGACTTCAAGCAACTGATAGAATGGCAGCTGAAGGAGCGTCATCCGAAGAGCTGGTTCCGTGCCTGGTTCAATATGGGACTGATAAATTATATTGAAGGCGGTCGCCGTATGTTGCCTTGTGAGGCCGGTTCGGCTAACTTCTTCATTGATCCTTTGGTGATGTATATCCTTGTAATGGGCTGGAAGAGAAGTATTGGAAGAAGTCAGAGAGGAAATTCATGAAACTCCCGACTTTATGACTATATGGGAGAGTGAGCAGGCACAGGAGGTTCGCGCCATGGTGCGCCGTTGTCCCAAAAACTGCTGGATGGTGGGAACTGCCAGTCCTGTGATGCACAAGTATATTAAGTATCCGTTGAAGTGGGCGTTGGTTAATAAACTGAAGTCACTGCAAGGGAAAGATATTTGTCTAGAACCGAATGGTGCGATGTAGGGCAAGACTCTTGTCAAGGTGATTTAAGGGAGAAATTCTGATGAAACTAGTAGTTACCGGCACCCGTGGTATCCCCGATATCATGGGTGGCGTAGAGACGCATTGCGAGGAACTGTTACATGTTATTAGACATAAAATAATATAATTCACTTGATAGTTATCCTTATATGAAAAATAAAAGCTATATTTGTGATAAAATCTCGAATGAAGCGATTAAAGTATGATTATTCAATTTACAATAGGAAATTTTCTATCTTTCAAAGAACAGTCTACATTGTCATTAGCGGCATCGGCTTTGAAAGAAATACAGGTTCCGGCTGAAGATATAATCTTTAGTGTAGGGACTGCCGGATTATTGTTAATGAAGAGTGCGGTTGTTTACGGTGCCAATGCATCCGGTAAATCCAATTTCATTAAAGCATTTGAGTTCTTCAAGTGGTATGTGATAAATTCATCGAAGGATATTCAGGCAGGGGAACGTGTCAATATAGAAAGTTTCCGGTTAAATTCGCTTACAGCAGGTGAACCAAGTTATTTTGAAGCCATATTCTGTGATGAGGATAATCAATATCGTTATGGTTTTGAAGCTGACAATTCATCGGTACATTCGGAATGGCTCTATCAAAAAGCTAATAAGAAAAGGGCTAAGGAGGTGGAATTATTCTACCGGGAAAAAGACAGTTTTGATATTCATACCAAGTTTGCCGTTGGTAAAGAGCTTGCAGGTAAACGAATGGTGAGAGCAAATGCACTATTACTTTCTGTTGCGGCACAATTCAATGATCCGACGGCAGTGGAGATCATGAAATGGTTGAACGATACCACTATTATTTCAGGTTCTAATGATGAGAAGATATGGAATACCGCCACCATCCAACTGGATGACATCACAATGAAACAGCGAATTGTGGAGTTTTCCCGTTATGCTGATTTAGGTATTGAAAATATTGAAAAAAATTGATAATACTATTGTCAGTACGCATACACAATACGATGATGAAGGTAATGAAGTCAAAGCTGTTACCTTCCCATTCAGGAAAAATGAATCGGAAGGTACAATAAAGTATTTTTCTTTAGCATATCCCATTATTGATGCTTTGGATAATGGGAAGCGTCTGATTATAGATGAATTTGATTCCAAAATGCATCCACTTCTTACGTGTAGAATTATTACCTTGTTTAATTCAAAAGAAACAAATCCGAAAAATGCCCAATTGATTTTCACTACCCACGATACAAACTTGTTGAGTGCTAATATATTCCGACGAGATCAGATTTGGTTTACACAAAAAGACCGTTATGGAGCAACCGAACTTATTCATTGGCAGAGTATAAAGTTCGTAATGATGCTTCGTTTGAAAAAGATTACCTGTCCGGAAAGTATGGAGCTATTCCAATTGTCGGAGATTTAACCCGTTTGTTTAATACGCAAGAAAAATAAACTATGGCGGCTACAAAAAGGAAAAATATGAATCCGCGTATCGAAAGAAAGATAACCCGTATCAGTGGTGTGCGTGAAGTGAAACAAACATTTCTGATTATTTGCGAGGGGGTTAATACTGAACCAGACTACTTTAATGCCTTCCGCTTGACTTCTGCCACTGTGAAAGCTATCGGTCAAGGCATGGGGACATTAGCATTAGTACAGAAAGCTATCAATATAAAAGAGCAGGAAAGGCAAAGAGGAAGGACATACAATCAGAATTGGGTGGTCTTTGACAAAGATGATTTTCCAGAAAATGACTTTAACTCCGCAATCCTGTCAGCTCGCCAGAATGGTTTTGAAGTGGCTTATAGCAACCAGGCTTTTGAATTTTGGTTCTTGCTTCACTTCAATCTGTATCAGGGGGCTTTGCATCGTTCCAGATATGAAAAAATGTTGAGTACTTTGCTCGGATTTGCTTATACAAAGAAGTCGGGCGTAAGCTCTAAAATGTTTAATGCTTTATTTCTTAAACAAGAACAAGCCATTAATCACGCTAAAACTATCATGAAACAATTTGATGGGAATAATCCGGCACAACAAGAGTCTTCTACTACTGTTTATAGGCTTGTAGAAGAATTGAATAATTTTTTATAGAAAGCCAAATAATTGGGGTGAAGTTGCCTTTGTCTGGTTGTTGAGGGATTTGGCGTGGTTTCTTAATAACTAATATTTACCGATAAAACTTATCTCCTCATTTCCTGTATCAGGAAATGAGGCTAAATGCATTGTGGCTGTCCTATTCGGATTGTAGCCTTCATTAATAATAATCTAAATTTTGATGAAACTAGTAGTTACCGGTACCCGTGGTATCCCCGATATCATGGGTGGCGTAGAGACGCATTGCGAGGAATTATTTCCGCGCATAGCAGCCAAAGGTGTGGACACCACTCTCATCCGCCGCAAAGATTATGTGAGAGATTCTCTCACCGAGTGGAAGGGGGTGAAGCTGGTGGATATCAGCGCACCGAAAAGGAAATCATACGAAGCGGTTGTCCATACGTTTCGGGCTGTAAACAAGGCGAAAAAGCTGGGAGCGGACGTGGTGCATATTCATGCCATCGGACCTGCGCTGTTAGTGCCATATGCAAAGATGCTCGGCATGAAGGTGGTGTTCACGCATCACGGGCCCGACTATGACCGTGACAAGTGGGGCTTTGCCGCCAAAAGTGTGCTGAAACTGGGGGAGCGGTTGGGGTGCAGGTTTGCAGATGATGTAATCGTCATATCTGAAGTAATTCAGGATCTGATTGCCCGGAAGTACCATCGACGTGAGAGGGTACATCTGATTTACAATGGTGTGCCGAAGCCTGAAATTTGCGACTATCCCGAATACTTTGAAGAACTGGGTATTGAGAAAGGAAAGTACATCCTTGGCATGTGTCGTTTTGTGCCGGAGAAAAACCTGCACCACCTGATAGAAGCTTTCAAGAAGTTGGAAGCTGGAGATTGTAAGTTAGTGCTGGCGGGCGATACGGATTTTGAAGATGAATATTCACTGGGGTTGAAGAAGATGGCGCAAGAGGCAGGCGTGGTGCTGACGGGATTCGTGAAGGGACGTAAGTTGCACTCGTTGCTGACAAATGCTCGCTGTTATTGCCTGCCTTCATCGCACGAAGGGTTGCCTATTGCATTATTGGAGGCTATGAGTTATCACTTGCCGGTGGTGGTGAGTAATATTCCTGCCAATCTGGAGGTAGGCCTTTCTTCTGACTGCTATTTTCATTGTGGAGATGTGGATGCTCTTGCCGCTCGATTGCAGAAGGTGATAGACGAGGATTATCATAGTGTGCAGTATGACATGGCTCCGTATGATTGGGACAAGATTGCAAAGCAGGTGATGGGAGTTTATGAGGGTTTGTTGAAATAAGAATAAAACGGATGATGATAAAAAACTGATTTGTGCGGCGGCATTATTGATGGTAGCAGGTTTGCAGCATACGCAGGCACAATATGTATATGGCACCACGGGGCTTCTTCACGCCCCCAGCGCGGATATGCAGCGCGACAAGACTTTTCTGTGCGGGTTTTCCTATCTGCAAGTGGCGGCTACCCCGAAGCATTGGAATTATGACACGTGGAATTACTACATAAACATCACCCTCTTTCCGTGGCTGGAAGTGGCTATACCTGTACGCTGCACAAAATAGGATTGCCCCAGTATGGTTATTCATATAAGTTCCGCAATCAGGACCGCCAGTTTTCCGCCCGGCTGCGTGTATGGAAGGAGGGATGGTGGAAGGAGTGGACACCGCAGATAGTGGTGGGGGCGAACGATCCGTCCACCAACGATGTGCTGGGCGACCCCGATAAGGACGATTATGGTTTACGGGTACGTCTTCGGTGGGTAACGGACACTGGAACCGCTATTACATAGCTGCCACCAAGCACTTCGGGGTGAAGAATGTGGGGGAGTTGGGGATGCACTTCGGTTATGTCTATAACAAGCGGCTGGATTATCACCGGAACGGACCTGTGGCGGGGGTGAATTTTCAGTTTGCCCTGCCGGCTACCTCTTTTTGGATGAAGGCTGTGAATGGGCTGAATGTGATAGCGGAATACGATAGTTATTCGGTGAATTGTGGTATCGGGTATAACTTTTGGAAGGATTATATTAGTGGTGTGGTGGAACTGACCCAATGTAAGTATCCCAGTGCAGGGATGGTATTCAGGATACATCTGAAATAAGGGATGATGCATGGCAAGGAACGATTGTCTTCGTGACTACCAGCAGGAGATGAAGCTCAGGCTCTTTGAAGAGTGGGAGCTTCACCGGAGTGTGATGGTACAAATGCCTACAGGCACGGGAAAGACACATCTGCTGGCTGCGGTGGTGAAAGAGTTTCTTTGTGGTGGCGGTGTCGGTATGCGGGTGTGGATAGTGGCACACCGCAGGGGAGCTGGTAGAGCAGATAGAGGAAACCGTAGCCCGGTATGGAATGGGAAAAGAACCGGACAAGTCGGCAAAGAACGGAAGGACGGGGAAAGACAGTATGCCGGAAGAATCCGGGAGGGTGAGGGTATTTTCCATCCAGTGGTTGTCACGAAACCGGAAGATTATGGACGGACAGCCGGATTTGATCGTCATTGACGAGGCGCATCATGCCCTGGCGGAAACCTACCGGGAGCTTTGGAAGAGATATCCGGAGGCGAGGAAACTGGGCATGACTGCTACTCCCTGCCGGCTGAGCCGCAAGGGATTCACGGATTTGTTTGATACCCTGATTACCTCATGGAGCATTGCGGAATTTATCGGGAGGGGCTGGTTGTCGTCATTTGACTATGTGTCCATCCGTGCGAACAGCAGTGAACAGCGACTGATTGACTCGTTGAAGAAACGGGGTGCGGACGGGGATTATCAGGTAAAGGAAATGAATGCGGTGTTAAATCGGGAGACCGGTATCCGACAATTGTATGAGAGCGTCCGTCGATATGCCGCCGGGAAGAAAGGGATAGTCTATGCCGTGAGCATCGCACACGCCCGACAGATTGCGGCTTATTACAGCCTGCATGGCGTGGAGTCTGTTGCTATCGACAGCAGGACCCCCGCTCTGGAACGCAAGGAACTGGTAGAGGATTTCAGGCGGGGAAAGATCAGCGTGTTGGTCAATGTGGATATTTTTTCTGAAGGTTTTGACTGTCCCGATGTGGAGTTCGTGCAGCTGGCACGTCCCACGCTTTCGTTGGCGAAATACCTGCAACAGGTGGGCCGGGGGCTGCGGAAGTCGGATAATAAGGAATCATGTGTGCTGATAGATAATGTGGGATTGCACCGGATATTCGGTCTGCCTGTCCGTGACCGTGACTGGGAGGCGATGTTCGAAGGACGGATGGCGGGAAATGCTCAGCTCCGGACACGGATGGAGAACAACGGGCTGTCTGTGTCCGTTCCGCTGCCGGAGGATGGCAGGCGGAATGAAGAACTGGAGGTCGTGATGACACACGCCCGTCTGCTGGATGCTGTCCGGAACGGGGACTTGGTTCGTCTGGGAGAGGACGGTCCGGCCGGTGGGGAGCAACGGACGGCCTTGAAAGCCTGTCATAACCGGCAGAGTGGTTTGTGGGGCTTGAGGTGCGGGAACAAAATCACAGTGATTCCTCAATACCGGGAAGTATTTGATATTTGTGCAAACCGGGCTGCTGTCCGTTTTAAAGATGGCCGGACAGGGTGGTGGATAAGTCCGGAGTCCTCATGGTGGTGACAGGCTGTTGCCGGAGATTGAGATTCCTGAAGGGAGAACTTCTTTCTGTCACCAAAGAGGATGGGAGTGACTGTTATACCGATTTGAAGACAAACAGAACTTATCAGGAGAGGCCGGTGGTTTTTTCATACGGCGGCATAGAGTTGCTGCGGGTGGGGAGACTTTCCATAGCCGCACGCGGAAGGCGTATACCTCTATGCATGGTTTGCACAAAGACAGTCTTTGTTTTTATG
>ENA-OQER01000425-OQER01000425.1-human-gut-metagenome-genome-assembly--contig:-NODE-425-length-22997-cov-19.480586_pt1 | contig 22997 bp, 23 predicted proteins | sample MGYA00242797_ERZ504639 | MGnify/ENA primary metagenome ERZ504639 (study PRJEB26092, sample SAMD00036306) | human gut metagenome | host: Homo sapiens | study: EMG produced TPA metagenomics assembly of...
GAATGGTTTGTTTGCCAGGATCATTGGCAAAATTAGTGCACTTACCATTCTGCAATACGTAAACTTCATTAACGACAAGCCCATTGGCAGAATTAAGTATGCACTAAATTAATTCCGCCAACAGGTTTTTTTACCTAAAAATGACTTATAAGAATCAATTGATAAATGGCCTGAAACAAGGATTTTTGTTTTATGCCTTTTCCACAATATTGATAGCTATTCAGTTTAGCTTCTACATCGTGGGTAGTCCCATCCTCGACTATATGGATTTTGAGGGATGGGTTTTCTTTGCAGCATCCTGTGTGAGCCATGCCTCGCAGTTTGCCTTGGTGCCTTATCTGTTGGGCTTCCTTGTGCTGTTATGTCGTTTTCCCAAGACAGCAAGGGTTGTGCAGATAGTGGGCGTGGTGCTGCTCTGTGTGCTCAACTATCTTAACTCTCAGGTCTATGCCATCTATCATTTCCATATCAATGGTTTTGTACTGAGTATGGTTTTCGGCGAGGGAGCAGGCGAGATATTCAACTTCGATGCCTTGCTTTACCTCAAGGAGGCAGGACTATTTGCCATCGTTGCCGCCATTGTAGTGGGCGTTTGGTATCTGTCACATCGCGTGTGGCTGTTGAGGAAGAAAGCTTATGTTTGGTTGGTGGCAGGTATTTTCGTAGGCTGTACACTTTATGCTCATCTATGGCATATCTATGCTGCATTCTATCAGCATCAGTCGGTGATGAAGAGCGCTACCTTGCTGCCTTATTATTTCCCTACTACCTCGAATGGTTTGTTGCTCAAATGGGGCTGCAAACAGCCAAGAGGAGTGGGGCAGACCAGTGGTCGACAGAGTACAGACTTGCTGTATCCCGTACATCAGCTTGAGACGGTGGAACCCGATTCTCTGCCAATATTGTGGTTATCTTGTTAGATTCATGGAATCGCAGGGCACTTACTCCAGAATGTATGCCTCATACCTATCAGTTTGCCGAACAGAATCAATGGTTTGCCAATCATGTGAGTGGCAGCAATGGTACGCGAAGTGGTGTGTTCAGCCTCTTCTTTGGTTTGTCGTGCTATTATTGGGAGAGTTTTGAGCCGGCTCATGTCCAGCCGTTGCTCATCCGCAGACTGCAAGCTCTGGGCTACGACATTCAGACTTATCCCAGTGCTACATGGGCAGACCCTCCTTTTGGAAGAGTTATCTTTGGAGGTGTGCCCGGCATACACACCGAGACCAAGGGCAATACTGCCTTGGAGCGTGATACGAGAGTGGCCAATATGTTTATTGCCGATATGGAAGGCAGAAAGGACAAGAAAAAGCCTTTCTTCTCGTTCCTCTTCTTCGACCTACCCCATAGTTTTGAGTTGCCAGCCGACAAGAACAAACATTTCCAACCAGCATGGGCGTTTGCCGATTATACCAAGCTTAACAACGATATGGATCCAACTCCTTTCTGGAACCTGTATCGCAACACCTGCTATCAGGACGACTTGCTGTTGGGCAAGGTGTTTGAGGCTTTGAAGAAACAGGGACTTATGGATAATACCATCGTTGTGCTGACAGGCGACCATAGTCAGGAGTTCAATGAGAATCATCGCAACTACTGGGGACATAACAGCAATTTCTCAGTTCATCAGATAGGAGTGCCAATGATATGGCATGTTCCTGGACAACAGGCACATAAGTACACACATCGTACTACTCATTATGACATGGTTCCTACGTTGATGAAGGAATATCTGGGTGTGAAGAATCCTACAGACGACTATTCTATGGGGCGGCTGATGACCGATAAGACTCCGCGTCTGTGGCATGTGGTGGGAAGCAATCTGAACTATGCTTTCATTATAGGGAAGGACAGTATTCTGGAGAAGACAGCCCAGGGGTCCCTCGATGTCTATGATGCCAAGATGAATCCTGTGAAAAACTATGTGTTGCCTGCCAAGCAGTTTGACAAGGCTATGAAGCAACTGAACCGCTTTTTCAAGTAACTCAATAAAAAAGGACTATGAGCACTCATGCTCATGGTCCTTTTTAGTAGTATTCAATGAAATGATTTATTTTCCTTTCCATAATCCGTGCAGATTGCAATATTCACGGGCAGTCACCTCGGTGGCGTCTGTCATGAATATAGCCTCGGGTTTCTCGCCTGGTTTCAGTTCATGGCGCAACACATCTGTAGGGGTGAGTAATTCTATCCACTCGATATAGTGCTCAGGAATCATGGGGTGTTCCACGCTTCCCTTCACTATTGTCTCTAGCAAATTTCCTGCATTTTCTGCATCAAAATATTTGCAAAACTCGTCTATAATACAAAATAATTATGTAACTTTGTAATCGGTAGTCATATCAAATATATTTGTAACTTATTGTAAATCAACTATAAATGTACAAAATATTTGTGAGACTACCAACTTTTTTAAACTATTTCTTATTCCGAACTGGGGTAAACCATATATCAAGTGTGTGGGCGGAAAAAGCCAACTTATAGTACAACTCGATGCGCTGCTTCCAGCTGACTTTTGTAATTGGGAGAATGCAACGTAATCCGAATTTTAATTGTAACGAATCCGATACAATAATAAACGTGGCAGGTAGCAACAATTTAGTCATTCTGTCAAGACTTGGATTCAACGAGCTGAAGCAATAGACATCATGGAGAGCTGGTATGCAATACAGCAAATGCTAATGCTTGAAGACAAAAGAGGCACAGGAAACTTTTGAAATGGAAATTATGAAACAAAAGAAATATACTCAGACGCAGCAGGTTATCGATGTCTTACACAAATGTGACGGTTATGCAACCCTTGGCAATCTGTATCATCTTGTCGATACAAGTTCGTGAGGCAAAAAAAGTAAAGAAAAACCAAATTTTTTATTTGAACGTTACACAATTTCGCCCACCTGCAAACTATCTTTGCAGCTAAAATGTAGGAAGATGGTAAATACACATTTAATGAAAAGGGTATTATGCAGACCCTATGAGGAGATCACCGATATAGACGATGCTTTGGCGAAATACAAGAGTCATGCTTCGAATGTTATGGATGAAAAAGACGATTTGTCATGCTCGTATTTTGCGAAAAGTAATCAAACCAATCGCCTTGGGCATTCGATAAGGCAGCATTGCATGAAGCCTGAATGTAGTATGGCCGATAAAGAGAAGGTGTACAAGACTATGGAGGAACTTATTCAACTTGGTTTTGACAGAGCATCATATATATTATTAGATATAGCTATCCAAGAGAGCCTTCCCAATGCAGTCTGCGGAAAGTTCAAAGGAAAGAGTTTTCAAGAGATGATGAATTATGGGTGGTTCAAGAATCTTATAGATACGGATTATTCTGGCGATATTCCCCCTGCCCCTAACACACCTAACTACAAGCAGGAATCATATAATTTTGATAAACAATGGTGTGCCAGTACCACACTCTATCACTACCTTAGCACATACCATAGCCCTTTGCTTGATGAAATTTCACACTATCGTATTTTCTTCAAAAAAGATTTACGCATAGCCGCTCTCCGTGCTTCTCAATATATGAGTAGTGGAAAGCATAAAGAGGCATTTAAAATTCTATCCTTATTTCATATAGATATGACGCAAACAACTGTAAGTTATGATGAGCGAGAAGCAGCCAAGATGCTCGCAGAGTTATATGAGTATGGGATGGGCACAGCTCCTAATCTGGCACAGGCACTTAGTTGGTATAACTATTGTTACGATAGGTTTTCTATGGAGGCAGGCTATAAGGCTGGAAGAGTCTGTGAGAAGATAGGAGACTATGACAAGGCCATGGAGTGGTATCGCAAGGTACTTGATTGGGAAGTGCTTAGACCTACTTCATGGGAAAGAAACAATAGAAAGGAACACGAAGCCAAATCTTTGCTTCCCTATCGCTTGGAAAATTCCTTTCGCAACTTGAAAAAAAGCATGAATCCCGAAGGCCACGACAAAATATCTATTACAGTAAAATGTAGTGGACAGTTTTCATTACGATTAAAAGTGCTGATGAATGCTTCCGTTACTATCACATGGGATAACGGGGAAAATGCTAACAGTGAAGTCATCAAATGGAAAGTGAATGGTTGGAACCGACTGGAGCATCAATATAGTAAGCCCGGCAAACATGAGATAGAGATATGTTCAGACGAAAAGAATGTCATCACGGGAATTGAGATAGAGACTGCTTTCTCCGTTACAAAAATGAACCTCGAAGCATGTAGGGGATTAGAATATCTACACTGTACGAACCAATTGGCAAGCATTAATCCCAAAGGGCTTTGCGGTCTGAGATACTTGAATATCAGGAATACGAAAACGAAAAGATTGAATATTCGTGGTATGCACCAACTTGTAGCATTGGATATATCCGAGATTCCTTCCTTGCGATTGATTGCGGAAAAATATCTCCCGTTGCGCTATTTTGCCATGGACGGCCAGTCTGACTTACCAAAGAAAACGCAGCTTGAAGAAAATATCAAGTTGAATATGGGTAAAATTGTTCCAACTATTGATATAAAGAGAATGGAAACCATACATCCTACTGTGTTCTATTATCTGCGAAGCAGCAAGTGGGTGGCGATTAGGAATGTCATTTTAAAAGAAAAAAAGAATGGTGTTTTCGATAAGGAGTATCTTAGAAAGCTTTATAAGATGTATAAAATCTTATGTGCAAAGACTCCTAAACATTGTCCGTACCCTAATGGCTATCTTGAATCTTCGGAAAATAACCTCTATATATGCCGGTGGAAGCGTGAGAAGGACGGAAGACTTATCGAATATGAAGGTCATGAAGAAGATGCTTATATTTGGAAGTATTCGTGGAGTATAACGCTGGGTACCCCGTTGAAAGATGCAGCCAACCGTCAGCCATTCATGATGTATCCCCCTCGTACCAATGCCTATTTTGCAGCGATGAGCTTGCTGGCGATGACGGAGAATAAAGACGAAATGGAGAATTATGGATTGAGTGATGACCCTTTAAGCATTTACTGGGGAAATAATTAAGAAAAATAATTGATGGTATCAAATAAAATATTAATTTTGCAATTATAATAGAATCTTAAAATAAACACTATGTATAAATTTGATTACATACCTAAACAGGAGTCTGATATTAATGATAGCCTTATCAATCTTTATGGCTCACATCTATTAGCTTTGTATGCTGCCCTAAAACCTATATATGATGGTAAGGATTATGCTGTTAAACCTGCACTGCCATTTTTGCTTTGGCCTAAGAATAATGGAAACGATTGGACAAATGCAGACCTTAAAGTCATGATATATGGCCGCGAGACTAATGGCTGGGATAATCCTGATAGCAGAGAAAGAAAAATGAAACCTAATTGGGCGTTGAACAATTCTGATGACGTACGTAATGAAATTGATGCTATCCAGAATATTTATGATGGATACTTTAACTTTACAACTAAGCAAGAACAAAATAACAGATTCTTCAATCTTGGACTTTATCCTATCGTTGAATCCATAAAGTTAGCCTTGCCATCAATAAAGGTTAGTTATCTTTGGAATGAAATTTCCAAAATAGGTAATGGCTATAATATCCATAAGGATAAAGTTTCTTGTGGTAAACCCAAAACGTACATCCATGACATTGAGATGAAACATTTTAATGTCAGTCAAGGTGAAATTGATATTTTGAAACCCGATGTTATCATATTCTTAGCAGGAAAAGATGCAACCCCATATATCTTAGAGAAATTTAACATCATAACCTCGCATGCACCCTCTCTTGAATTCCCTGAAATATCAGAAATAACAATTTCTAATGTCAAATATGTTTTGAAAACGAATTTCAATCATCCAAGCAGAGGATTAAGTAAGGAAACAAGAGATAAAAATTATCTTGAAATTGTGAGAAGAATCAAACAACAGTTTGGACTTTAATATAGCTCAAATAATATCGTTTTACCGATGAATAATAGAAATAATCAAGCGACTTATGGCAGCAAATCTGATAGCAAGATATATTTGGGAAGTCAATGCTCTCGCAAAGGCGAGGCATGGACTTTCTTTGGAAGAACTCAACGAGCAGTGGCGGGACAGTTATCTCTATGATGACAAAGACATAGTCCGCAAGACATGGTGGGAACACCGAAACCAAATCGGCGTGCAGTTTGGCATTGATATAGAGTTTGACAAGCAGAACAAACGATATTTCATTAAGTCGCGAAATGAAATAAACCGCCCTGCAATACAGGAGTGGCTGCTCGATAGTTTTGCTGTTGGTAATATGCTCTTGCAAGGCAAGGACCTGCGCGGTCGTATTCTCTGTGAGCATATTCCCTCTGGATATGAATATCTGACGGAGATTATCCAAGCCATGCGCGAAGGAAAATGCCTCACCATTACCTATCAGAGCTTTTGGAAAGAGGAAGCGCAGGTTATTAGCCTTGAACCTTATTTCATTAAAGTATTCAAGCAACGCTGGTATCTTACAGCCCGATCGTCTGCCCATGAGGAACTACGAACATATGCTCTCGACCGCATACAGGAATTACATATTTCTAACCAAAAGTTCAAAATGCCCAAGGAATTTGATGCCGAGGAAATGTATGAGGCAGCATATGGTATTGTGATAGGAAAAGAGGAAAAGGTGGAACGCATAGAAATCAATGTCTATAACAATCAGGCAAAATATTTCCGTTCGCTTCCTTTGCATTCTTCACAAAGAGAGATTGAGACTTCAGACTGTTGCTCTGTTTTTGAGTATTATCTTAAACCAACTTACGACTTTATTCAGGAGCTGTTGTCGCATGGACCCGATGTAGAAGTTATCCACCCCAATAGCCTCCGCCAACTTATGAAGCAACGCATAGAAGAAATGACTGAACTTTACAAATAAAGATATGGAAAAAAAATTAAACTACTTTGGCTTTGAGATTCCCATAGAGAATTTCTTTGCCTATCATTGTTTTGGTAACAAGGCCACCGAAATTTTAAGTAGCATTGACCAGCCTTATAAAGACATAACCCATTGGAGCATGGATGACCTGCGCTTTATGCGCTCTGAACATTGCACTGCAATTTTCGTCTTTACCGATGATGCGGAAGTATATGCCTCTGAGATTGATGCCTTTATCAAGCAATATGAAGATGTGGTTACAAACTTCTTTATTCTTGACTTGCATGCCAGCAGTCAGTATAAGATTTTTAAAGAAAAATGGGAGTTTTATAATATTCTTGCCACACGTTATTGTACCTTACAAGATAACATATTGCATTTTCTGCTGTTCTTCAAGCATTTCATAGAGACAGTGGGTCGCATCTGCATGGACTTCCACGATTTTAGAAGCTTCATGCGTACTGCAACATTTATTGCAGCCGGAAAAGCGGGGGCGATGAAGAAAGCTGTTGATGCCATACCTCATAAGAATATACGTGCCTTGATGCTTGGTCTGGAGTTGCAGGACTACGAAGCGGACAATGCAAATGTAAAAGAAGATATAGACGCAGTAGCTTCCTTCTTTGACCAACTTCCAGACTCTGTGGCAGCTTATTGGCAGATAAGCTGGAACATCGGTAATCCTCATGTGGAATATATTGTGGGGTTCGATACTGAGCCTGTAAATAGAAAAGCCTCGAAATATGAAAGCGGCTTCGATAGTCAATGAAGCCTATTTCGTAGAGCAATGAAAGCGGCTTCGTAAGCAGTTGAAGCCTATTGGAATAAATAAAAAACAAGGACAATGAGCATGAGTACTCGTTGTCCTTGTTTGTATTAAATGAGTGAGGAATGTATTATTTTCCTTTCCATAATCCGTGCAGATTGCAATATTCACGGGCAGTCACCTCGGTGGCGTCTGTCATGAATATAGCCTCGGGTTTCTCGCTTGGTTTCAATTCATGGCGAAGCACATCGGTAGGAGTGAGGAGCTCAATCCATTCGATATAGTGCTCGGGCATCATGGGATGTTCTACGCTTCCCACTTTTACCCGATAACCGCCTTCTATGGGCTCAATGACAGGCACATGCTTCTCATAAGCTCCGTCGGTGGCGTTTTCTTCCATCAACTGCATGGGTTGTCCACAGCAACTCAGAACGGCTCCTGAGTGCAATACTTCTACTACGTTGCCGCAGATAGGGCAGCGGTACACTTGTCTTGTTTTAGTCATCATGTTTCCTCCTATATTAAAAAGTTAAAAGAATGAGTGGGTTAGTAACTTATATCAGTCCATGGGGCTGAACTCGTCTTTGCCTACTCCGCACAGAGGGCAAACCCAGTCGTCGGGAATGTCTTCGAAAGCTGTTCCTGGTGCTATACCGCCTTCAGGATCGCCTACTTCTGGGTCGTACACCCAGCCACATACATCACATACATACTTTTTCATAATGTTTCGTTTTAAAAAGTTATTTTTTAAGGTTAATTACTTTCACTATTCATCATGATGATGATGGATAGATGTGGCAAATATATAACTTTTTGGATAAGTTCCAAATTATTCTGTGCAAATGATGTTAAATGTAAGTTCTTTTAAGTCAAAACGATAAGATTACTGTATAGCATTGGCATGGTCTTCTTTCTTTGTTTCGAGCGAATCCTTGCGCATCTGTTCCTTCTGCTTCTTAACTTCTTTGTATTCGCTCTTGTAGTAGTGTGCGAAGTTGGCAAAGGGTTCGGTGATGACGTCAGAACTGCTGGCCGTATAGGTGTGTCCATAAGGGTCGATCGCCTTGATGGTGATATGGGCATCGGGATTCTTGGGCTCATAATAGTACAGGTGGTTCATGATGAGGTAACCATTCTGCTTGCTGACGAACCAGTAGGATACCGATTCGCTGTACTTGTGGTGATACCCCGTGGCAAAGGCATCCTGTCCCTTGCTGCTGATGCGGTGCATGGGATATTGTCTGCCGTCTTCGATGGCATATATCTTCCAACGGCTGTCGGCATTGAACACATTGGCTATCAGTACATTCTTTTTTGATGGCAGGTTCCAGTCGTCGGCGTATGATTCCTGATTGAAGTTGGTTTCGGCACGAAAGAGTGTCATCTGCTTGTTGGCTTTCCAGAATGTGCCCTTGTAGTAGCAGTCGGCGAGGCGGGTGCTTCGAAGGTATAGACATAATAGCCATTGGGCGTTCCGCAGATGTTTACGTTCGACTGCCAGATGTTTCCGCAGGCGGCAGCATGGCAATGCTCCATGGCATGGTGTCCCTCATATTCTATCTCATGGTTGCAGGCAAAGTGGGTGTGACCGCAGAAGAGTTCGTATCCTCCCTCGAATGATTCTAAAAGAGCAAGCAACGACGACAGGCGGGAAGACGTGAAGTGTCCTTTCTCGCTCTCTATGCCAACGGGTTTTGCCTTTCTATAGGGGGCGTTGCCAAATGTAAATGGAATGTGGTAGCAAAGTATTACCTTCTTATTTTTTGGGGTGAGCGCGAGGTCTTGTTTGAGCCATCGCATCTGCGAGGCGTGCAGTTCGCCAGGCGAATAATAGGCCTTGCCCTTGGTGAAGAAACAATTGTTGATGCATACATAGTGCTCATCGCCACGGTCGAAGGAATAGTCGGTAGGTCCGAAGTTTTCCTCCCATTTGCGTTTGTAGAGTGACTTTCCGTCCTGGTCGTGGTTGCCTATAACGGAGAAGAGTCTCATCTCTGACGAGCCTAAAGCCTCGCGAATCTGACGTTCCAGTTGTGGATTATAGCCACCATAGTATTGTACATCATCGCCCATACTGAGTCCATAGACGGGTGTACCGGGTTTCTGGTCTCTGATAGTTTGTCGGATGTCGCGCATCGTCTGGGTAGTAAATCGTTCTACGTCGCTTTTCTTGATGGGATTGTCGTCTGGCGAGTCGTAATAGGGCTGATGGCATTGGTAACCTGCGGGTCGCCGATAACGATCATCTTATACTGCCTCTCCTTGCCATAAGGCAGGCGGGTAAGCCGTAAAGTTGTAATATCTTCTTTTTAGCTTTGACAGCCTTGATAGAAGCAAGCCGTGCGGTCGGTATCAGAATGGGTAGGAACCTCGCAATCGGCTGGAACAGAATAGTATATAAACCGTGCCAGACTGTCTCGCTTCATCTTGTATCTGCCTGTAGAATCGGTTTTCACACAGGTGTAGCCATCGCTGACGATGACGTCGGCCACTCCGTTCCCCTCCTCGTCGGTAAGAGTTCCGCTGATGGTATAGTCTGTTTTTCTGACCACAGGTTTCACCTTCTTAATGGTGTCTTTGGGCTGTGGCTTTTCCTTTGCCACGATATTGGGTTTAGGAGTGGGGGCGGGTGGTGTAGAGGCTTTTCTGCCAAAGTGTAAAGTCATGCCTATTGCCACAAGTATGCAGCAAGTGATGGCTAAAGCTATGATGTATGTTTGTCGTTTTGTCATATTTGCTTTTCTGTTGGTCTTCTTTCGTAACTCAACTTTTCGATACAAAAGTACGTAATTATTATCGAAAACGTTCAAAAGGAAGCTCTTTTCCATCAAAAAACATTAAATTAATGTAGAATCATTTTGTTTTCTCCTCATTTTTTCATATTTTTGCAATTCTGATGATACGGCTGGAAAAGTCATGGTATAGCCGTTTCGGGACAAATAAATAAGTACAGGAAATAAACAATGGCAAACAACGATAAAGGTCTGACGCCCATGATGAGGCAATTTTTCGAGATGAAGGCAAAGCATCCCGAGGCATTGTTGCTCTTCAGATGTGGCGACTTCTATGAAACATATTGCGAGGATGCGATAGAGGCTTCCAGGGTTCTCGGCATCACGCTGACACGTCGTAACAATGGCGGTTCGGCAGGTGGAGCAGAGATGGCTGGTTTCCCTCATCATGCTCTCGACACTTATCTGCCCAAGTTGATAAGGGCTGGTAAGCGCGTGGCTGTTTGCGACCAACTGGAAGACCCTAAGAAGAAGCGTCAGGAAATAAAGGGCAAGAAAGGACTGAGCCAGATGGACAAGATGGTGAAGCGTGGCATTACCGAACTGGTGACACCGGGTGTGGCCATGGGCGATAATGTGCTGAACTACAAGGAAAACAACTTCTTGCTGCCGTGCACTTCGGAAAGGCGGCCTGCGGTGTGGCTTTCCTCGATATCTCTACAGGAGAGTTCCTGACAGGAGAGGGAACTCCCGATTATGTGGAGAAACTGATGGCAAATTTTCAGCCTAAAGAGGTGCTTTATGACCGTGCCATGAAGTCGAAGTTTGAGCAGGCTTTCGGTACCAAATACTGTACTTTCGAACTGGACGACTGGGTGTTTACAGAACAGACAGCTCGCCAGAAACTGTTGGGGCATTTCAAGACTAAGTCGTTGAAGGGCTTTGGCGTGGAACACTTGAAGAATGGTGTTATCGCCAGCGGTGCCATCATGCAGTATCTTGAGATTACTCAGCATACCCAGATTAACCATATCACGGCCCTCTCGCGCATAGAGGAAGACAAGTTTGTACGCATGGACCGCTTCACCATACGTAGTTTGGAACTTGTAGCTCCGATGCAGGAGGATGGTTCTTCGCTGCTGAATGTTATCGACCGCACGGTAACGGCCATGGGTGGACGTATGCTCCGCAGATGGCTTGTATTCCCTTTGAAGGATGTACGCCCTATCAATGAGCGACTCGACATCGTGGAATATTTCTTCAAAGAGCCAGAATTCCGTCAACTGCTGGATGAACAGCTGCATCGCATAGGCGACCTGGAACGTATTATTTCCAAGGTTGCCGTGGGCAGAGTTTCTCCACGTGAGGTAGTGCAGCTGCAGCATGCCCTGGAAGCCATTCGGCCTATCAAGACAGCTTGTGAGCATGCCAAGAATGAGGCTTTGAGACGAGTGGGAGAGCAACTCAATCTGTGTGATACGCTGAGGGAACGCATCGCCAAGGAGATACAGCCCGATCCGCCTCAGTTGGTTAATAAGGGAGATGTTATAGCCGATGGCTATCATGCCGAACTGGACGACCTGCGTGCTATCAGCCGACATGGAAAGGACTATCTGCTCAAGATACAGGAGCGGGAGATAGAGAAGACGGGTATATCGAGCCTTAAAGTGGGCTATAACAATGTCTTTGGTTATTATCTCGAGGTTCGTAATACCTTTAAGGACAAGGTGCCTGAAGACTGGATTCGCAAGCAGACTCTGGCGCAGGCAGAACGTTACATCACCCAGGAACTGAAGGAATATGAGGAGAAGATTCTCGGTGCAGATGAGAAGATATTGATCTTGGAAACGCAGCTTTTCAATGAGCTGATTGTTGCCATGCAGGAATATATTCCACAAATACAGATCAACGCCAACCTGATAGCCCGAATGGACTGTCTGTTGTCTTTTGCAAAGGCTTCGGACGAGAACAGATATGTAAGGCCTGTGATAGACGACTCGCAGGTGCTTGATATCAAGCAGGGGCGTCATCCTGTTATCGAGACCCAGTTGCCATTAGGGGAAAGATATGTGCCCAATGATGTGTTGCTCGATACCGAGAAACAGCAGATTATGATGATTACGGGTCCTAATATGGCTGGTAAATCGGCTCTGCTGCGACAGACGGCTTTGATAGTTCTGTTGGCTCAAGTGGGTTGTTTTGTTCCTGCTGAGAGTGCGAGAGTAGGTTTGGTGGATAAGATCTTCACCCGTGTGGGAGCCAGCGACAATATCTCTTTGGGAGAGTCTACCTTTATGGTGGAGATGACTGAGGCTGCTAACATTTTGAATAATGTATCGCCTCGCTCGTTGGTGCTCTTCGACGAATTGGGACGTGGTACTTCCACCTATGACGGCATCTCTATAGCATGGGCCATTGTGGAGTATCTGCACGAGCATAAGAAGGCTCAGGCGCGTACACTCTTTGCCACTCATTATCATGAACTTAACGAGATGGAGAAGAACTTCGCGCGTATCAAGAACTTCAATGTGAGTGTGAAGGAGGTGAGTGGAAAAGTTATCTTCCTGCGCAAGTTGGAACCTGGTGGAAGTGAGCATTCCTTTGGTATTCATGTAGCTGAAATTGCCGGTATGCCTAAAAGCATTGTAAATCGTGCCAACGTGATACTGAAACAGTTGGAAGATGATAATGCGGGAGTAGGGGGTGCAGGCAAGCCTAATGTAAAGCATCTTGATGAGCAGAAGGAGGGTATGCAACTCAGTTTCTTCCAGCTTGATGATCCTGTGCTGACGCAGATACGTGATGAAATCCTCGGTTTGGATGTCAACAATCTTACCCCGGTAGAGGCATTGAATAAGCTCAACGATATCAAGAAGATATTGTTGGGAAGATAAGTGCCTTCTCTTCCACAGTAGGCATTTCCTTGAAATACCAAACAAGTTTTCTCCTACGACAGCCAATATGTAGAAAGATGACTAAGTTTGCAGATTCGAAGGAATCGCTTTAAATACACTTTTGTATCTATAAGGATTTGAAGAATGCAGAATTCAAAAGTCATATTGACAGGAGAGGGGGTAGAGGTGTATGATAGAAGTCGTTGGAGAAAATAGTATCAAAGTCCGCACATCAGTTGTTGTGCAAGCGTAGAACAGCTGATGTGCGGTGAAATTCTTGCTTCTTCTCTAACTATAAGATTTGTGATGGATATTATTTCTTTTTGCTATTCTTTTTGGTCAATGTTTTTTCGTCAGATTTCAATCTGCGTTCTACTTTCTTGACGTCTTCGCCAGCAGGAAGATTTTCTGGCACAATACCACGTTGGAGCATCATGTTACGAACAGCCTTATTGTTATCGACATGCTCTTGACTGATAGATTGCTGACCATGCAAATCCTTTTGCTGAACATTGACAGAAGTCATTTCTGCAGCAAAATCTTTGGCTTTGATATTGAGTGTAGGGAGGAAATCGGCGAGAGGTCGGCTGTTAGGAGCGCCCAATTTACGTTTGAGAAGAGCCGTGTCGAGATTAAACAACGCCTTATCACCTAATGAGCGAATGATGGAAAAGCCTTTGCTGTCTACACCTCTTTCATATAATACACCAGAGAGACGTTTCTCTGTTTCTGCAAGTTTTGCACGTGCTTGTACACGTTCGTATTCCAGCAAACGCTTTTGAACCAGCTCTGCTCGGCGAGTCTGTACGGCAAAGTAGTTTTGGGCAAAAGAGATTTGTGGCTTGCGTGGATCGCCATTTTGGGCAATAAGGTAGCAAGCATAACGAGTCAGCATGTATCTTTGACCTCACGTTGAGCACCTTTAGCTAGAGGTATCATTTTCCCGACGCCGGGAAAATGATATTCTACCATTTCGCCAGCGTTAATACAAGCATCTTTAGCTCGCTCGATGACACCTTCAAATCTTTCCCATTTGGAATAACCCAACACTTGTGCAAGTTCTCTTGCACTCCAACACTCCACGCCTTCGTATTCGTTGGCGATAGCTTCGAATTGCTCGAACAATTCTTTGATTTCCTCTTCCTTCATAATCGTTTATTTTTATGATATTTCGGTAAAGTTACGCTTTTTATTTGTTTGTAGTAAGGAAAAGGTAATTTATTTCCTTTTTTGTTCATCAATAAATACTTGTATCTCTCCTAAATCTCCAATTTCTTTTGGTAGAACAAACATATTGTATGGGTTCGCATATTTACGGAAATGCTCTTCAATAGAATGTATATCTATTTCATTTATGCTTTTTGAACTGTTAAAACCGATAGGTTCAATGTGGCATAGCTTCCATCCTTGAAAACATCTGTTCCTAAAGGCTTGGAATACTTGGCTCTTTGTTTGGCACGTATCCAATACTTTACTATTTCACGTTGGTAAATACATTCTTGTTCTCGAAGAGCTCTATCACTTGGCGTTCCAGTTTAGTTCTCTTGATGCCAAAGTTTATTTTCCAAAATTGTGGATTGTATTTCTGCTTGGCTATAATCTCTTTGAGGTTATAGTTGTATTTGATATGCTTCTTTCCTTTAAACTTATTCTCGCCCATGTTAAATACGAGCATGTTGATGCGAATCTGCTTGCCGAGATAGTGATAGCTACCGTTGATGTCTTCGCTTTCAACCTCTGTAAATCCTCGTTGCGAAGTATATAAAGTGGTTATGGATAGATTGAGTGGAAGTTTCTCGTGTTTGGACGGATATAGAGTGGAATGCGAAAGATGGCCGGCAAACTTAAGAACATCAAGCGATTCACTGTCCACGTAAAGATTGCCTTCAAGAATACTGCGGTGAATGCCTTTCTTTGCTTTGAAGGAAATTATATAGATGTAATGTTGCTGGTTTTGGATAACGGTATAGTCTACATGATAATACTTCTTATAGTCTTTTGTCAAAATGGGAATAGGCATGTTTTTCACCACTTTGCGTGATAAGATTCCAAGTTGGGATAAAGAGAAGAAGTTGATGCAATATGAATATCTATTGCTTTCCGTTGAGGGTAGGGCAGCATATCTGCCTGTAATCAAAGACAATCCTCTGAGAGAAATCTCTGACTTAGCACAGAAGCAACTCTCAATGAACTCGTTGCAGACTTTATCGTTAAAGGTGGATTGGCGGAAGAAGAAATTAGACATTTGTTCTTTATGTTGAACGGTTTCTGTCAGTAACTTGTTGATAATCTTATTGATGATGGCATCTATAGGATAAGCTGTAACCTCCTTTAGATTGATGGTGTAAGGTTTAAGTTTGATAATGGTATTGAGAGAGGCAACTGGCACAAGGGCTTCTTGATATCCCACACAACTAATCTTGGCATGGCCAGTAGCTGAGGTCTCTATGGAAAATTCTCCGTTTGCATTAGCCAAGGCTTTATGGTCGGCATCAACATAGATAGTGGCGAATGGCAAACTTTGTTGGCTTTCAGCGTCAACGATACTTCCTTGTATTCTGAGCATGAATCGTTAGGCTCAGAAATACCAAGATAGTGAATAGCAAGTTCTTTTTGATATTCTCCTTCATTTGTTATGTTGCTTTTTAAAAAACTTTTTTTAATTTAATGTAAAGGTACACATTATAAATGAAAGATACGAAAAAATCGTGGAAAATTAACTAAAAAAGGCATCCATTAATATTATATTTAATTGATGGCAAGGAAGTGCTTGATGTTGTTTCTGGCAAAGTAGATGCAACAAAGCTTGCAGGTTCGATAACATTGTCATGTGTGTTGGCATTTGTGGCTTTCATACTGCAGATCATGCAAGCATTATATTTGAAAAATATACTGATATGGGTGCTGTTGGCATTTGTCGGCATAGCAATGGCTCTGCTCAACGGAATACCGATGTACATGGGTGTAGGCATAAACAATGATGGACGTAACATCCCGGTTGTTTCATGTGGAACAACGGGATGTAATGGTATGAATGTTTTTAATGAGCTTCGAGCCAGTTGTTTCCCCAACCGGCATCTGCTACCAAAGGTACGTTCAGTTGATAGGCATTCTGCATTTCCTCTACTACGATTTGCTCTACTTTCTCTTTCTCTTCGGGATAAACAGAGAAGTTGAGTTCGTCGTGTACCTGGATGATCATTTTGCTCTTGATGTCTTCCGCCTTGAAGCGTTTGAAGATGCGCACCATAGCCACTTTGATAATGTCGGCCTCGGAACCCTGGATAGGAGCATTGATGGCATTGCGTTCGGCAAATCCACGCACAGTGCCATTGTGACTGTTGATGTCCGGCAAATAGCGGCGACGGTGAAAGAGGGTTTCGGCATAGCCTTTTTTCCGAACTATCTCTTTGGATTTTTCCATGTATGCCTTGACGCCAGGGAAGGTGTGGAAATAGTCCTCGATGATTTGTTTGGCTTCCTTGTTCTCGATATTCATGCGTTGTGCCAGTCCGAAAGTGGTAATACCATAGATGATTCCGAAGTTGGCAGTCTTTGCTTTTTTGCGTTGAGCATCAGTGACTTGCGAAATGTCTTCGTGCCATATTTTGGCAGCTGTAGCCGCATGGATGTCGTTGCCTTCGCGGAAGGCTTCCGTCATATTGGGATCCTCGCTGAGATGGGCCATGATGCGTAGCTCTATTTGAGAGTAGTCGGCAGAAAAGAACAGACAGCCTGGTTCTGGGATGAAGCATCGGCGTATCTCCTTTCCGTCGTCATCGCGTACTGGGATGTTCTGCAGGTTAGGGTCGCTGGATGAGAGACGTCCTGTGGATGTGATGGCTTGGTTGAACGAGGCATGAATGCGTCCTGTGCGTGGGTTGATGAGTTTTGGCAAAGAGTCGACATAGGTGCTGAGGAGTTTCTTTAACCCTCTGTAGTTCAATATCTCATCGATGATAGGACTCTTGCTTCTCAGCTGTTGCAGCACTTCCTCGCTTGTCACATATTGTCCTGTCTTGGTCTTCTTTGGCTTGTCTACGATTTTCATCTTTCCAAAGAGTATTTCTCCTACTTGTCGAGGAGAGGCTATGTTGAATGACTCGCCTGCCAACTCATAGATGTGGCGCTCTATCTCGGTCAGCCTGTTGGTGAGGTTGACTGATGTTTCTTTAAGTGTGTTGGTATCTATACAGACACCATTCATCTCCATGTGTGCCAGCACTGGTACGAGCGGCATCTCTACATTCCAGAAAAGTTCTTCCAGATTCAGTTCCTTGAGTTTGGGCTCCAGAACATTCTTGAGTCGCAAAGTGATGTCGGCATCTTCGGCGGCGTACTCATAGACTTCGGATGGTGCCAGGTCGCGCATCGATTTTTGATTTTTGCCTTTAGGCCCTATCAGGTCTTCGATATGTACAGTCTGATAATGCAGATATACTTCTGCCAGATAATCCATATTGTGGTAGAGTTCTGGCTGGATAAGGTAATGGGCTATCATCGTGTCGAACATCTTTCCTTGTATCTCTACACCATAGTTCATCAGTACCTCATAATCGTACTTGATGTTTTGTCCCACTTTCATGATTTCTGGATTCTCATAGAGCGGTTTAAAGATGTTTACGAATTTTAAGGCTTCTTCACGATCGGAAGGAATAGCCACATAAAAAGCTTCTTTTTCCTCCACAGCAAAGCTCAAACCTACCAATTCGGCATCAACAGCATGGGTTGAAGTAGTTTCTGTATCTAAACTGAGAATTTGTTTTGTAAATAAATAATCATAAAGACGCTTTGCATCTTCCTCATTATCAATGAGATTATATTTATGTTCTACAGTTTTAATACTCTCAAAATTCGCGTTTTTCTGCTCATCCTTACCATTGGTCGGATTTTCGGCAAATAAATCAAGCTCTAACGAAGCGTTTGTTGGCTTTTGTTGAGGTTTTTTAAGAACTCTATTGGCAAAGGACTTAAACTCTAATTCGGTGAAGATTTCGTCGAGTTTTTCCTTGTTGGCTTCTACCAACTTCAAATTGTCCATATCGAGAGCAACGGGCACGTCGGTTCGGATGGTTGCCAAGAACTTCGACATCTTGATGTCTTCTATAGCACCTTCTACTTTTTCGCGCAGCTTTCCTTTTATCTTAGAAGAATTCTCTATCAAATTCTCAACGTTGCCAAACTCGTTGACGAGTTTGATGGCAGTCTTTTCGCCCACGCCTGGACAACCCGGGAAGTTGTCGGCAGAGTCGCCCATTAACGCCAAGAGGTCGATAACCTGGAGTGGGGAAGTGATGCTATATTTTTCTTCAATCTCTTTGGTTCCGAGTTTCTCGTATCCTCCACCATGTTGTGGGCGATACATATAGACATTGTCTTTTACCAACTGTCCATAATCCTTGTCGGGTGTGAGCATATAGGTCTCAACACCCTTTTCGCCTGCCTTTGTGGCTAAGGTGCCAATGACGTCGTCTGCCTCGAACCCGTCAACTTGCAGAATAGGGATGTGGTAGGCATCGAGGATATTTTTGATGATAGGTACTGACAGTTTGATGTCTTCTGGAGTTTCCTCACGTTGAGCCTTATAAGCAGGGAAAGCCTCGTGGCGGAATGTCTTTCCGTGGTCGAAAGCCACTCCTATGTGTGTAGGCTTTTCTTTGGTAAGTATCTCGTTGAGTGTGTTGCAGAATCCCATGATGCATGAAGTGTTGAGCCCTTTTGAATTGATTCGTGGGTTCTTCATGAATGCATAATACGACCTGTAAATCAGTGCGTAAGCGTCTAAAAGAAACAGTTTATCCATAAATAATTATTTTTATCGCGTAAAATTACTAAAAAATTGCCACATTTCGCGAAGAATTGATTAATTTTGTAACAAATTTCGGAAATAATGGATTATTTATCACTTATCAAGCAACCTATAGAGTCTGAATTGGCTGATTTTGTAGACTTGTTCAACAAGTCTTTGATGCATGGCGATGGTCTTCTCTCGCAGGCGCTCGATCATATTCGACAGCGTGCGGGCAAGCGTATGCGCCCTATGCTCATCTTGCTGATGGCCAAGAATTTTGGTAAGGTAACTCCAGTTACTCAGCATTCTGCTGTGGGATTGGAATTGCTTCATACGGCTTCTCTTGTTCATGATGATGTGGTGGACGAGAGTGGAGAGAGAAGAGGTCAGGCGAGTGTGAATGCTACTTATAATAACAAGGTGGCTGTACTTGTGGGCGACTATATCCTTTCTACTGCTTTGCTCCATGTGTCGTATTCGCACTCTGAGGAAATCGTGCGTTATCTGGCTGAATTGGGTCGAGTGCTTTCTAATGGAGAAATACTGCAGTTGAATAGTATCAACAATCAGGAAATATCAGAAGATGTTTATTATCAGGTGATTAAGCAGAAGACTGCTGCCTTGTTTGAGGCTTGTGCCGGGATAGGAGCCTTGTCGGCAAAAGCTCTATTGAGGCTGTAGAGGCCGCAAAGAAATTCGGCAGAATCTTGGTATTATCTTCCAGATTCGTGATGATATTTTCGATTATTATGACTCTAAGGAGATAGGCAAACCTACGGGTAATGATATGGTGGAGGGCAAATTGACCCTGCCTGTCATTTATGCTCTAAATTCTACTGGTAACGAACAGATGATAAAGTTGGCCCGCAAGGTAAAGGCACATGATGTTTCGCAGGAAGAAATAGCTCAGTTGGTGGCTTTTACCAAACAGAATGGAGGCATAGAATATGCAGACAAGAGAATGTGGGAATTCCATGCGGAGTCCATGGATTTTCTTGATACTTATGTAGAGGATAAGGATGTCTATCAGGCTCTAAAAGCCTATTTAGATTATGTTATAGAAAGGAAGATATAGTTTTTTCGCTTAGGATGATTCTATGTTCTATAGTTTGGAACTTATGTTCTAAAGTTTAGAACTTGTATCCTAAAGTTTAGAACTTATATCCTAAAGTTTAGAACATAGAATGAATAAGGATTTCATGACATTTTGTCTTATAGAAAATACAATTTAATACAGTATACGATAAAAAAATAAGAGCTTGATTCCCAATGATTGGAACCAAGCTCTTATGCGTATGAAGTAATGCTAATGATACCTATGCCTTAGAAATACTTGATTTCCTTGCCTAAAATTTCGCTCAAGAGGAGGTTGGTAAGGCGTGATGTACCGAGTCGCAACCACTGATTGGTCAGCCATTTTTCGCCTAAGACTTCCTTTACGATGGTGTAGTAAACTACTGCATCGTGGACGGTATTAATGCCACCTGCAGGCTTGAAACCTATCTGAATGCCAGTCTTTTCGTAGTATGCTTTGATGGCCTGACACATTACGTATGCAGCCTCAGGAGTGGCAGAAATCTTCTCCTTACCTGTAGAGGTCTTGATGTAGTCGGAGCCAGAGTACATGGCTAAGATAGAGGCTTTCATGATGTTGCTGCAGTTCTTCAGGCAACCTGTCTCAAGGATACATTTCATCTTGTGCTCTCCACAGGTTTCCTTCAGTTCCTGGATGTCGTCGCAAAGACCCTCGTAATCCTCGCTGAAGAACTTGCCTACAGGCATCACGATATCCACCTCTGTAGCGCCGTCTTTGATGGCCATGGCGGTCTCGGCTATCTTTACCTCTATAAATGTCTGTGAAGAAGGGAAATTGCCGCTTACGACGCGATTTCCACGCCATCAACCTCCAAGCTCTGGCTGATCAGTCCAGCAAAGTTAGGGTAGGTGCATACGGTAGCTACATGAGGAAGCTGTGGATAATCCTTGGCAAACTGGTTTACCTTTTCGATCATTTTCAGGATGCTTTCCTCTGTATCTTCGGTATGAAGAGAGGTCAACTCGATGCTTCCAAAGAGGAATTTCTTTACCTCCATGGTCTCGTTCTCAGCCACTTTCTCGTCGAGTATCTTCTTGACTTCTGCTGCTACTTCCTCGTCGTTGAGGTCGCAGTTATACTGTTTCAAAACTGACAAATACTTGTCGTCCATCTCGCTGTACTGCCCTTTTTTCTGGGCAATAACTTGTTCCTTGATACTGCTCATACTTAATGTTTTTTATTGTTGATATTTATTGTTTGTCTTTTCCTTGTTCTGTGCTTAATTTAGGGTTGTTTTTATGTCTTTCTGCATCTCTTTGGGTTTTCTTGTTGAAGCTCTTTTGAAGCTCTTCTGTAAGGTCGATCCCCGTTTGATTTGCCAGGCATATAAGTACCCAAAGAACATCGGCCATTTCTTCTCCAAGGTTGGGTTTTTCTCCCTTTTTGAAGCTTTGGTCGCCATAGGTTCTTGCTATGACTCGAGCCAGTTCACCTACCTCTTCAGTCAGGCAAGCCATATTGGTTAGCTCGCTGAAATAGCGTACTCCATATTGCTTAATCCACTTGTCTACAGCATCTTGTGCTTCTTTTATAGTCATAACAGATGATCTTTAATAATCAAATAGGTCGAACTTAGCCATAATCCAGTGAAGAATAACGCGGCAATGGTGTTGTAGATACCAATCTTTCCGTCCTCTCTTTTGTCATATAAGAAATCCAGGTTCAGACCCATGATGATGAGTGTTTTACCTGCGTATACAGCCCATTCGTTGTCTAATAGCCTTTGTGAAAAGACGATAAACAGAATTAATCCTATGGTCGTCAACCAATCTTTATACTTTAATATCCTTTTCATTTTTCAGTTCTATAGAATAGTCTGTATCTACTCCTTATTATGGGTGTCCATCATGATGGTAACTGGGCCGTCGTTCAGCAGATCTACCTTCATATCTGCGCCAAATTCCCCTGTCCCTACAGGCTTTCCAAGTGACTCAGAAAGCTTTTTGCAGAACTTTTCGTAGAGCGGAACGCTTATCTCGTGTTTGGCAGCTCTTAACCAACTGGGGCGATTTCCTTTCTTGTAGCTGGCGAATAGGGTAAACTGGCTGATGACCAATATCTCGCCCTTTATATCCATAATAGAGCGATTCATCACATGATTCTCGTCGTCGAAAACACGGAGTCCAATTACTTTTCTTACTAACCAGTCTATGTCTTCAGAAGTGTCGCTTTCCTCTATGCCGAGAAGGATGAGATAGCCCTGCTGGATAGCAGATTTTACTTCTCCCTCGATGGCGACAGATGCGTGTGCGACGCGTTGTATTACAATTCTCATATTTCTTAATTATATCTTCTGCAAATATACATTATTTTTGCCGAATTGTCATCATTTAGGCTGATTATTTTCAAAATAATCCCTTAATATGCTTGCCTTATGCTGGCCCACAATCTCTGTTAGGGCTTCCTGGCTTGCTTCTTTTATCTTTTTGACGCTTTTAAAATGGCTCAGAAGTGCCTCTTTTGCTTTAGGGCCGATGCCTTTAATATCGTCGAGTTCGGAGTGTAAAGCATGCTTGGACCGCTTGTCTCGGTGGAATGTGATGGCGTATCGGTGTACTTCGTCCTGAATCTGTGTGAGGACTTTGAATAGCTCACTCTCAGTCGGTATGGCAACCGTTTGAGGAGGAAAGCCAAAGAGTAGCTCGTTGGTGCGGTGTCGGTCGTCTTTTGCGAGTCCAGCTATGCTTATATGAAGCCTGAGCTCGTCTTCTATTACGGCTCTTACAACCTCCATCTGGCCTTTACCACCATCGGTAATAATAAGGTCGGGTAGCGGTGTGCCTTCTTCTATCATACGGCTGTATCTGCGCCTTACCACCTCCTGCATCGATGCATAATCGTCGGGACCAACAA
>ENA-OQER01000426-OQER01000426.1-human-gut-metagenome-genome-assembly--contig:-NODE-426-length-22964-cov-18.116040_pt1 | contig 22964 bp, 20 predicted proteins | sample MGYA00242797_ERZ504639 | MGnify/ENA primary metagenome ERZ504639 (study PRJEB26092, sample SAMD00036306) | human gut metagenome | host: Homo sapiens | study: EMG produced TPA metagenomics assembly of...
TGTAGCCAACACTTCTATATACGCCAAATTGTCTTTGATACATAAGCCAAAGTTTATTGCCGCCTATGCCTGGATCTTTCTTGCGGATATCCTTGATGAACTCTACAACGAAAGACTCTTGGGCAGCCTTTAACATGTCACTGTCACCATGTTTGTAATAGGCTTGCTTGGTTACACCAAGTAAGCGACACATCGAGATGACTGGATAGAGTTTGACATCTCGTGTGTGAAGCCTGCTTGCTACTTGGTGCCAGCTTTTTTTAAGTCTATACCATAGACTTCCTTGCCAAAGGCTACCATTTCTTCGTAGAAGTCTGCACGAAGGCGCTCTGACTTTACTTGCTTCTTTAAATCTGCTATTTCCTGAAGCAATTGCTTATAGTCCTCAGGAATGATTTCCTTACCTTTTTTCTTCATATTTTCTGCCAATTCAGGGTTCTCGGCTTCAAATTTACGAATTTTATTGTGAATGCTGCTAAGAGCAAACCCAAATTTTACAGAAATTTCAGACATTGTAAGGTGCTCTAAAGCATAAAGACGGTAAATCTCCTTGCATAATTCTACATCCTTTAATGTCTCTTCTAATGATTTTTTCATTTCCTTACATTTTAAGGAGTCAACCATATGTACAAAAAGACACAAAGTTTTCAATAGGGGGTGCTGAGCAGTTACCCAACAAGCCTTTTTCTTAAAAAAAGCATAAATTATGCAGTCAGTATTCCATAGAAATAGCTTTTTTTATTAACTTTGCACCTATATATAATAACAAGCTAATCAATGAAGGAATTTGTCATCTCAGAAGTCAAGGCAGAGACTGCCGTTCTCGTGGGTCTTATCACCAAGGAGCAGGACGAAGCCAAGACCAAGGAATACCTCGACGAGCTGGAATTTCTTGCCGATACGGCAGGAGCTGTAACCGTCAAGCGATTCACGCAGAAGGTTGTCGCTCCCAATCAGACCACCTATGTAGGAAAGGGAAAGCTCGAGGAAATCAAACAATACATTAAGGAAGAAGAGGAAGAAGACCGCGAGATCGGAATGGTCATCTTCGACGACGAGCTGTCTGCCAAGCAGATACGCAATATTGAGCAAGAGCTACAGGTAAAGATTCTCGACCGCACATCTCTTATTCTCGACATCTTTGCCATGCGCGCCCAGACTGCTGCCGCCAAGACACAGGTGGAATTGGCACAGTATAGATACATGTTGCCTCGTCTGCAACGACTCTGGACTCACCTTGAGCGCCAGGGCGGTGGTTCTGGCTCGGGTGGCGGTAAAGGTTCTGTAGGATTGCGTGGTCCTGGTGAAACCCAGCTTGAGATGGACCGTCGTATCATCCTCGGCCGCATGAGCTTGCTCAAAGAGCGCCTGGCCGAGATAGACAAGCAGAAGACCACTCAGCGCAAGAACCGCGGCCGACTCATCCGTGTGGCCCTTGTCGGCTACACCAACGTGGGCAAGAGCACCATTATGAACCTGCTCTCCAAGAGCGAGGTCTTTGCCGAGAACAAACTCTTTGCCACTCTCGACACCACCGTACGAAAGGTCGTGGTGGAAAATCTGCCTTTCCTCCTGGCCGACACAGTAGGATTTATCCGCAAGTTGCCTACCGACCTGGTAGACTCTTTCAAAAGCACCCTCGACGAGACACGCGAGGCCGACCTGCTGTTGCATGTTGTCGACATCTCGCATCCTGATTTCGAGGAGCAGATACAGGTGGTGGAGAAGACCCTGAAGGAACTGGGCTGCGCCGACAAGCCATCGATGATCATCTTCAACAAGATAGACAACTACTCCTGGGTAGAGAAGGAGGAAGACGACCTTACTCCTATACAGAAAGAAAACATCACCCTCGACGAACTCAAGCGCACATGGATGGCGAAGTTGCACGACGACTGTCTCTTCATCTCTGCCAAGAACAAGGAGAACATCGACGAGTTCCGCGACATTCTGTACAAGAAAGTGCGCGAACTGCACGTACAGAAATATCCCTATAATGATTTCCTGTATCAGGACTACGAATAAAAAACAACGACTATGAACGATTACCGACCGCTTACCACCGAAGAGATAGAACAGCTGCAACAGAATGGCTGTTGGGCTGAGGACTGGACTTCCGTCAACGTCGCAGAAGACTTCAATCCCGAACACATGCGTCAGGTAATGCTCTACGGAGAAGTCTGCATAGGCAGCTTCGACAAGAGCATCGAGGTAAGTCCGGGCTTTCACAAGCACTCGGGCATCCGCAATGCCACCTTGCACAATGTCATCATCGGAGACGATTGCCTCATCGAGAACATAGGAGGATTCATCAACAACTATACCATCGGTGACGAGTGCTACCTGTCCAACGTATCCACAATAGAGACTACAGAGGGAGCTACCTATGGAGAAGCCAATGTCATCAGTGTACTCAACGAGGCTGGCGATGGGAACATCATCTCTTTCTCCGAACTGAGCAGTCAGTTGGCAGCACTCATGCTCAAGCATTCTCATAACAAGGAGTTCCGTGAGACACTTTTCCTGCTCGTCAGAGCATATGTTAGCAGCCGACTGCCCGAACGCGGACTGATAGGCAACAATGTGAAGATAGCCAACACCAAGGAGATTATCAACTGCATCATCAACGACTACTGCGAGGTGAACGGAGCAGAGCGGCTGAGTGACTGCACCCTCCTGGGAGATGCTACCAGCAGCGTTTATATAGGAACGGGTGTCATAGCCGAAAACACTATCATCGACCATGGGGCAAGCATCACCAACGGAGCCAACCTGCAAGACTGTTTCGTGGGAGAAGCCTGCCAGATAAACAACAGCTTCAACGCATCGGCATCGGTATTCTTTGCCAACTCGGTAATGAGCAATGGCGAAGCATGTGCCGCCTTCTGCGGTCCGTTCTCAGCCTCTCATCACAAGAGTTCGCTCATCATCGGAAGCCAGGTTTCGTTCTATAATGCCGGTTCTGCCACCAACTTCAGCAACCATGCCTACAAGATGGGTCCCATCCACTGGGGCATCCTGGAGAGAGGCACCAAGACAGCCAGCGGCTCCTACCTTTTCCTGCCTGCCCACATCGGTGCTTACTCCGTATGTCTTGGCAAGACCATGGCTCATCCCGACACAACCTCCTTCCCCTTCTCCTATATTATTGGCGAGGGAGAGAAGACCATACTCATCCCTGGCAGAAACCTTGTCACTGTAGGACTTTACCGCGACATCAACAAGTGGCCCAAGCGCGACCTACGACCAGCCGAGCACCGCAAGAGCATCATCAACCAAGAGTGGCTCTCGCCTTTTGTCATCAGCAAGGCGACAGAAGGAAGGCGCATTCTGCAAGAGCTCTGCACCACTTGCGGAACTCAATGCCAGGAATACCACTATCAGGGACTCACCATTCCGCGCAGCTCACTCCTTTCCGGCATCCGCTTCTACGACATGCTCATCAGTCTCTACTTAGGTCAAGTCATCAAGAAGGCCACGCTTCCTGAAGCAGCAGCAGCAGAAGAAGAAGGACATGAATATACCCCACTGTCTGAACTGGCCATCCACAATGGCGAAGAAGCATGGACCGATCTGGGTGGTCTGCTCCTGCCGCAGGCTTTGGAGAGTCAACTCGTCGAAGGCATCATCGACGGAACTACCGAAGACATTGAGTCTGTTATCAACGCATTGTCCGAGGCTCACAGCCATTATGCCGATTTCAATCAAACTTATGCCTTCAGCCTCATCCGACAGCTCTACGAAGAAGCCACACCGGCAGCCTTCTCGCTGATCGAAACCAGAGCCGACGAGGCAAAATCGCTATGGACCGAAGCCATCAGAAAAGATGCGCAGAAGGAATACGACTTGGGCGACGTGGACGAAGACACCTTCCTGCACTTTGCCAACTCCATCATTCCTGCCACATAAAGACTTTCTGCCTTATAGTCTGAGCTGTGGCAACCAACAACAGGAAAGCCAAGGACAGGCTCATGGCAGACAAATGGAAAAATAAAAATCATTTATACAACATAAAATCATAAAAGTATGAGTTTAAAAACTATCATGCTGGCGGCACTCTTCACATCGGGTGCGCTTTGTGCCAGCGCAAAAGACTATCATTACACCACCGTACCAGGCGATGCAATGCAAACACGCATCTATACTCTCGACAATGGTCTGAAGGTATACATGTCAGTTAACAAGGAGAAGCCTCGCTTGCAGGTCAACATCGCGGTAAAAACAGGTTCGCGTAATGACCCTGCCGAGACTACAGGTCTGGCTCACTATCTGGAGCACCTGATGTTCAAAGGCACCAAGAAGTTTGGTACCATCGATGCCGCCAAGGAGAAGCCATACCTCGACGAGATAACCCGCCGCTATGAGACTTACCGCAAGCTCACCGATCCCGCACAGCGCAAGCAGGCTTACCACGAGATTGACTCCATCTCACAGTTGGCTGCCAAATACAACATCCCCAACGAGTACGACAAGCTCATGTCGAGCATCGGTAGCGAGGGAACAAACGCCTATACCAGCAATGATGTCACCTGCTACGTGGAGAACATCCCAAACAATGAGATAGAAAACTGGGCCAAGGTACAGAGCGACCGCTTCCAGAACATGGTCATCCGTGGCTTCCATACAGAGCTGGAGGCCGTGTACGAGGAGAAGAACATCTCCATGGCAAGCGATGCCACCAAGGAGTTTGCTGCTCTCTGGAACCTCCTCACTCCTACCCATCCTTACGGCACACAGACTACCATCGGCGAGCAGGAACACCTCAAGAACCCAAGCATCATCAACATACAGAACTATTTCCACCGTTACTATGTGCCAAACAATGTGGCTATCGTCATGGCTGGCGACTTTGACCCCGACAAGACCATAGCTCTCATCGACCAGTACTTTGGCTCATGGAAGAAGAGCGACAACCTGTCACGCCCTGAGTTCGATGCACAGCCTGCCATCACAGCAGTAAAGGACACCACGGTTGTCGGTAAGGAGCAGGAAAACATGATGCTGGCATGGCTCTTCAAGGGCGTCAACGACCAGCAGAACGACACCCTCGATGTCATCAGCGACCTGCTCGCCAACGGCAAGGCAGGACTCTTCGAGGTAGACCTGGAACAGAAGATGAAACTCGCCTCTGCAGGAGCCTTCAACTATGGTCTGCACGACTACACCGCTTTCATCGTTCAGGCACTGCCCAACAAGGGACAGAAGCTCGAAGACACACGTGCCCTCGTGCTTGACGAGATGGGCAAGTTGCGCCGTGGCGAGTTTGCCGACGAATTGCTTCCTGCTGTCATGGCAAACAAGAAGCTCAACTTCTACAAAGGACTCGACGACAACGAGAACCGAGCCAGCATCATGGTGGACGCCTTCATCAACGACCAGAAATGGGAAGACGTAGCCAAGCAGCTCGACCGCCAGAGCAAGTTGACCAAGAAAGATATCATCGACTTTGCCAACAAGCATCTGCGTGCCGACAACTTCGTATGTGTATACAAGCGCATCGGCGAGGACAAGACGCTCAAAAAGATTGAGAACCTGCCATCACTCCTATACCTGCCAACCGTGAGTATGAGAGCGATTTCGTCAAAGAAATCAAGAACGCAGAAGTGGCTCCTATACAGCCAGAGTTCCTCGACTTCAAGAAAGACCTCACCGTCACCAAGACCAGCAAAAAGCTGCCTTTGCTCTACAAACAGAACACACAGGACGACCTCTTCAACCTCTCCTTCCGTTATGAGTTGGGCGACGAGGATGACTTGCGCTACAGCTATGCTGCTGATTATCTCGGCTACATAGGTACCGACAAGAAGACCGTCTCTGAAATCAAACAGGCTTTCTATAACATTGCCTGCAACTACAGTGTGGCTCAGGGCACCAAGAGCCTCAGCATCAACATCAATGGTCTGAACGAGAACCTTCCTAAGGCACTCAGCCTCTTGGAGGACTTGCTGCATCATGCCAAAGCCGACAAGACTTCATGGAACCAGTATGTGGACCTCGTAGAGAAGAATGGCAACGACATGAAGGCCAACCAGAAGGCCAACTTCTCACGCTTGTGGGACTATTGCGTATATGGTCCTTACAACCCAAGCCGCAATCAGATTCTCCCTGCCGACCTTCGCAAGATGGATCCACAGGAGCTGATCAACCTTCTGGGCGCACTCGACAATATCGAGCACACCGTATTCTATTATGGTCCTTACAGCGAGAAACAGCTCAACAGCCTCCTCGCCAAAGAACATAAGACTGGCAAGAAACTCATCCCTGCTCCACAGGGCAAGGAGTACACAAAGCAGCAGCCACAGAGCAACGAGATTCTCATTGCTCCCTACGAGGCTAAGAACATCTATCTGCGCCAGTACCAGAACGAGGGTAAGACTTTCACCGACGACAATGCTGCCGTAGTAGGACTCTTCAATGAGTACTTTGGCGGAAGCATGAACGCCATCGTCTTCCAGGAACTCCGCGAGACAAGAGGTCTGGCTTACAACGCAGGTTCTTATTATGTACGCCCTGGTCGTAAGAACGATACAGAATACTTCTTCACTCATATCATCTCGCAGAGCGACAAGATGATGGACTGCATCAACGTGTTCAACGAGATCATCAACAACCTGCCACAGAACGAGGCTGCATTCAACCTGGCTAAGCAGAGCCTCATCAAGAGCCTGCAGAGTATGCGTACCACTAAGGACAATGTGCTCTACGCTTACTTCAATGCCAAGCTGAAGGGACTCGACTACGATCCCAACAAGAAGCTCTATGAGGCGCTCCAGAACGTGACACTTCAGGACATCACTAACTTCGAGAAGCAGAATATCGTGGGCAAGCCTTACCGCATGGTCATCCTCGGCAACGAGAAAGACCTTGACATGAAGAGCCTCGAGAAGATTGCGCCTATCAAGCGCCTCTCTCAGGAAGAGATCTTCGGATTCTGATTTTTTATCAAGAATTAAAGAATTTAACTGAACTTTCGCATGTAGCTTAAGTACGGGCTGAAGGCCCAAAAGCTCCTAGCCCAGGGCAACGCCTGGGTATAATAGCAATCAGCAAGGCGCCCTGTAAGGCAAAAGCCTTATGTTTTGTTTGGAGTTTTAAAGCTTTTGCCCTTACAGGGCGACAGGTTTGCGCCCGTAATAACCCAGGGCGTTTCCCTGGCTAAGAGCTTCTGCCCTTTCAGGCGTGTGAGGTAAAACTTGCGAAACTTGAGAGAATTTAAGAATATTCCAAGGCTAATCATTAGGAAGAATGAAGATTGGCAGGAAGTCTGTTCGCTGTGCGAACTTCTTTCTCAATAATTCAACAGATAAGGGGAAGGAAAAAGAAGAATTCTTTAATTCTCAAATTCTTGACAAAACAAAACAACTTGAATATTTCAACAGTATAATAACAACAAAAAAACATTATGGCAAAAGCTCCAGATTTTAAGTATGCTCCAATGTTTCAGCTTGGAGAGGACAAGACAGAGTATCGCCTTATCTCAAAAGAAGGCGTAAGCACAGCAGAGTTCGAGGGAAAAACAATCCTCAAGGTTTCAAAGGAAGCACTTACCCTGCTCGCACAGCAGGGTTTCCACGACGTAGAGTTCATGCTCCGTCGTGAGCACAACCTCCAGGTGGCTAAGATTCTCAGCGACCCAGAGGCTTCTGAGAACGACAAATACGTAGCTCTCCAGTTCCTCCGCAACGCAGAGACTGCCGTGAAAGGCATTCTCCCATTCTGCCAGGATACAGGTACTGCCATCATTCATGGCGAGAAGGGTCAGCGTGTATGGACCGACTTTGAGGACGAAGAGGCTTTGAGCCTTGGTGTTTACAACACATACACACAGGACAACCTTCGCTATTCACAGAATGCACCTCTCAACATGTATGACGAGGTGAACACACGTTGCAACCTGCCTGCCCAGATCGATATCGAGGCTACCGAGGGCGACGAGTACCGCTTCGTGATGGTTGCCAAGGGTGGCGGTTCTGCCAACAAGACCTACTTCTACCCTATGACCAAGGCTACTATCCAGAATGAAGGTACATTACTTCCATTCCTCGTTGAGAAGATGAAGAGCCTCGGTACAGCAGCATGTCCTCCTTACCACATCGCATTCGTTATCGGTGGTACTTCTGCCGAGAAGAACCTCCTTACCGTGAAGCTGGCTTCTATCAAGTACTATGATGAGTTGCTACAACAGGTGATGAGACCGGTCGTGCCTTCCGTGACATCGACTTGGAGAACAAGCTCCTCGATGAGGCTCACAAGATTGGCTTGGGTGCACAGTTTGGTGGTAAGTACTTGGCTCACGACATCCGTGTCATCCGTCTGCCTCGTCATGGTGCCAGCTGCCCTATCGGTATGGGTGTAAGCTGCTCTGCCGACCGCAATATCAAGGCTAAGATCAACAAGGACGGTATCTGGTTGGAGAAGATGGACGAGAACCCAACAGAGTTGATTCCTGAGGAGCTCCGCAACCCAGGTGAGGGTACCAAGGGTATCGAGATCGACCTCGACAAGGGTATCGAGCTGTACGCGCTGAGTTGAGCAAGTATCCTGTCAGCACCCGTGTCAACCTGAAGGGAACCATCATCGTGGCTCGTGACATCGCTCATGCCAAGCTCAAGGCTCGCTTGGATGCTGGCGAGGAGATGCCAGAGTACTTCAAGAACCACCCTATCCTCTATGCTGGTCCTGCCAAGACTCCAGAGGGTTATCCATGTGGCTCTATGGGTCCTACCACAGCCAACCGTATGGACCCATACGTTGACGAGTTCCAGGATCATGGCGCCAGCTTGGTCATGATTGCCAAGGGCAACCGTGGCGACATCGTGACAGAGGCCTGCAAGAAGCATGGTGGTTTCTACCTCGGTACTATCGGCGGTGTAGCTGCCGTTCTCTCTCAGAGTTCCATCAAGAGCATCGAGTGCGTAGAGTATCCTGAGCTCGGCATGGAGCTATCTGGAAGATTACCGTAGAGGACTTCCCTGCATTCATCCTCGTAGACGACAAGGGCAACGACTTCTTCAAGCAGCTCAAGCCTTGGACTCCTTGCAAGGAGTGCCAGAAATAAAATCACACTTATCTTTAACATAAAGGGTGTGCCACGGATTAGTGGCGCACCTTTTTTCAATCTTGACAGCTTCTTTTCCATCAATCCCAAGATTCAACATAAAAGTCACTTCTTTTGCGATAACAATTTTATTAAATACTTGGATTATTCGATTCTTTTTTCCATGAAATTTTATGAAGATCTGTACCTCAAGCTTTCGTCCCTACTACCGATCATCCTCAGTCCCTATAGATGGAGCCTCGTCCCTACTACCGATTGACCTCAGTCCCTATTAGGACGGAGCCTCGTCCCTATAGGGATGTACAAACGGCGTTATAACAGTGTTCAATCACTATTATATAAACTCTACTTTCGCAAAAATGGGGAAGTTAAAGCCAATAGCTTATGTGGACTCGAAAATTATTTGTATTTTTGCATGAGAATGGAGAATAGAAAAATCATACACATTGATATGGATGCCTTCTTTGCGGCAGTAGAGCAAAGAGACAATCCTGAACTTCGGGGCAAACCCATTGCGGTAGGCTTCGACGGTCCACGTGGTGTGGTGTCTACTGCCAGCTATGAGGCACGTCGCTTCGGAGTACATTCTGCACAGTCAATCGCACAGGCCAAGCGCCTCTGCCCCGACCTCAACATCGTGCCTTGCCGACACGAACATTATAAAGAGGTGTCGCAGCAGATTCACCACATCTTCCAGGATTATACCGACCTCATAGAACCTATCTCCATCGACGAGGCCTTTCTCGATGTCACCCATAATAAGAAAGGTATAGAGCTGGCTGTAGATGTGGCACGCGAAATCAAGGCACGCATCAAAGCAGAGACAGGGCTCACCGCATCGGCAGGTATCAGCTATTGCAAGTTTCTCGCCAAGGTGGCTTCCGACTATCGTAAGCCCGACGGCATCTGCACCATTCACCCCGACAAGGCTCTCGACTTTATCTCTCAACTGCCCGTGGAAGATTTTTGGGGCGTAGGCAAGAAGACTCTGCAGAAGATGCACTACATGGGCATTTACCGCGGAGCCGACCTGCGTAAGGTTTCAGAACAGCATCTCGTCGAGGTTTTTGGCAAGGCTGGTCATGTCTTCTACCATTTTGCACGTGGCATCGACAATCGCCCCGTCGTTACGTATCGCGAAAGGAAGTCTGTGGGATGCGAACAGACTTTCTTAGAGGATATATACACTCCCTCTGCCGTCATCATACAACTCTATCACACCGTCCTGGAGTTGCTTACCCGCATAGAACGCAGCGAGTTCGAAGGCCGCACCCTCACCCTGAAAATCAAGTTTGCCGACTTCACCCAGATAACAAGAAGCATCTCGCAAGACAAGATTCTGAAGAGCAAGGCCGACATACTGCCTCTCTCCAAACTTCTGCTCAAGCAGGTGGAGTATTCCTCCGCCCACCCCATCCGCCTCATTGGCTCTCAGTGAGCAATGCCACAAGCGAAGAAGCCAAGAAAGAAGACCGTGAGAACAGCACCCACAAACCCGAGTACAAGGAACTGGAATTGGAATTCGAGGAATGGGATGAGTAGTTCCCCGTATTGATTGAAGTCCATTCAGAACTCTGCTCCTAACCTTCCGAATATGAGTTCATGTAGCTGTATTTTTTCATTCTCATTTTCGTAAATGGGGAAGATTCCTAAAAAAACGAAAAAAGCCCATCCCCCAAAAAGGGAGATGAGCCTCGCAAAGTTATGGTGTTTTGAAAAACGATGTGTCTGATCTACTTTCTCAATTAATACTGACTGATCTTCAGATTGCTAATCTTGACGTTGGCGCCATTATAGCTATTGATACTCCAACAATTTTTCTGAATACCATAGATGCGGTTGGTATAGCTGCAAACATCATTGATGTACATCACACAGATACTGTTGTCGGTGTAGATAGTGATGTTGTACACATTGTCTGCAGGACGGGCAAACACATAGCCATCAATTCCAGCAATGAAACCCTTACCCTCTACGCCTTGCTCCTCAAAGTTTACCTTGCGGTTGTTCTCATCCTCTGGGTTGACAACCATGGTGTAATACTTCTTAGAGTCAGAGCCACGAACCATAGAGATACCAAACTTATCCCATTTGTTGGAAGTGGTGACGGTGAAGCTGATCTTGTTGTGACTGCCCAAGCGGCCCATCAGCATGTAGGCATCAGGCTGCTCGGCATTGCCTGCAAGCGTATAAGTGCCATCTGCCTCGGTCATGTTCAGGCTCTCCTTCACCTCTACGGCAACATCCTGGTTGTACTTCTCGCTCACGGCATCAACCTGTCCGAGTGTCAGCGTACCGTCCTCATGCTGGATGAGCTTATAGCAAACCAAGTTGCCAGCCACTCTGGCTCTGCAGGCGAAGCACCCACAGCAGTATTGTCCTTACCGCTTCGAGTAGGACACCAGCCCCACAAATAGCGGTTGGTACCATCGCTGGCAGTCTTGCCGGCATAAAGACCACGGCTGTCGAGGAAGCCTCGTGAGCATCAGGCCATATTCCTGCATCATTGGCGGTACAAGCCTTCAACTCGTCAAGTGTTCTTCCCTTGAAATACTGCACTCTGCGTACAGCATGATGAAGTTCGCTATACACCAAGTACCAATAGTCGCCCATCTTGAAGAGGTCAGGACACTCGTAGAAACGGTCCCACATCATGGTCATGAACACACCATTGTCAGTCCAGTTCTTCAAGTCGTCAGATACGAACTCAGCTAAGCTACCCTTGCCACCCTTCTTGGTGGAGACAAGCATGTGGAACTTGCCATCATCACCCTTAAACACAAATGGGTCGCGGAAGTCGTTCTTATCGTAGCCGAAGTCCTGACCTTTGAGCAAGAACGTACGGTCCTTGGTCCAGGTCTTGAAATCAGCAGAAGTTGCTACCATCACAACCTGTGCGCTCTCGTCACCTGTAGGCTTATACTTATTACCTGTATAGAATGTATAGTAAAGCTTGCTTGCCTCATCGTAGATGGTAGAACCAGTACCGATGGCAGCATCCTGCGACTTCAGGGTGCCACAAGAAACCAACTCGCCCAAAGCAGTATAGTGGGCAGCATCCTTGGTACTTACACCCCAGATGGGGTGGTAAGTTCCTTCAGGATTAGGACGGAAGTCCTGCAGATACAACACCTTGAAATCGCCAGCCACTGGATCGAAGAAAGGCATAGGGTCGCCTACATAGCCCACAGCAGGCTTGTAATAAGTATCCTGTGCTGCAGCATCGGATGAGTTGAAATAAGTAGTGGTAGACCAGTCCTTCTGCTCGGGGGCAGCATCGCTGTCGCTGCATGAAGCGAGAGGCAAAGCGAGGCATGACGCCAATATTATAGAATTTATCATTGTCTTCATTTTTGTTTATTGTTAATGGTTCATAAGATAATTAAATGCATTCTTGGTCATGATGGCCACATTAGCATGGAACTTCTCTGTGAAAGGACCTACGCTGTACCAGTCGTAGCAACCAGAACCTATACAGAGGGTCTTACCTGAATTCTCTTTGGCAGGATACTCCCATACCACGACAGCACCGTCACCACCGTAACCCAGGTCGATGGCACCAGTCTTCTCTCTCCATACGGCATAATTGTCAAAACCACCCCAGTCGACTCCAATATGCCATTGAGCAGTAGAGTTGGTGATGCGGTAGTTGGCATCAGTAGTGTATACACTGTTGGCGTCATCACCTTTCACCAGTCCCTGATAGAGGGCGTGGTCGGAATGAGAACCTGCGGCATCATTGCCCATTTTGAAGTCCCAAGGACCTCCACAAGTTTCGGCGTCATTTTCCACTTGTCCCCAGCAGTTGTTTGGTACCAATCCATTATTGTCGATACCCAACTCGCCTGGCATATTGGTAGCGTAACGTGTGAAGAGGAAGGAGCCACCAGCTTTGTAGTAGTCTCTCAGCACAGCCTGTGCGGCAATAGCCTCAGGAGCAGCCTGCTCGAATTTCGCCTTACCGTCCACTCCACCGTCTTTGTGGAAGTGCCACCATATCACCTTACACTCGCTCAAGTCTACATTGCCATTCTTGATATCAGTAAACGAAGCATAGATAGAGTTGTCCACATTCGCGAGCATCCACTCGCAGGCAGCCTTCTCCTCAGGCACCAGCTCGTCCATCGTCAGAGCCAAGCTTGCGAATACAGCAGTAGGCTTGCCTATCTGATTGACGGTTACAGTGTAGGTGCTTGTAGCCGTATTGTTGGTTACGGTATAGGCCACAGGATTCGTGAAGTCGACTGGTGCACCCGAAACAGGTGCGACAGTAGCATTCTCGCTCACCTTGATAGAAGGTATCAGCTTGGTGATGTCCACCGTCTGTGGTACATTAATGGTAATGGTCTTGTTGCTCTCGTTGATGGCTCCTGTATAGATACCATTCACCTTGAAAGAGAGAATCTTTGCCTCATCGCGCTTGGCAACGAGAGTCCAGTCGAGGAACACATCGCCATTCTTCACGCGCAAGGTCTGTGCAAGGAGCATATTCATCTTGTCGCCCACCTTGGCATCACACACAGCACCATCGCTGAGTGTGAGTTTGCTCAAGGTCATCTGACTGATGTCGTAGGTCTCTGGCACACGTACGGTAATGGTACGTGCAGCCTTGTCTACAGTTCCTTCATAATCATCGAGTGCCAACTCTGTAACAGAGCAGCCTCCTGTGAGCTGCAGGTCGGACACATTGTCCTCGCTGCAGGCTGTGAGGGCAAGAATGCCCATCAATAGATATAATAACTTTTTCATATTACCATCCTCCTATGTTCTGTGTGTAATGTCCGTCGGATGCCGCTACCTGTGAGAAAGGTATTGGCAGATATTCATTCTTGTTGGCTGTAAAGTGAGCATCTCCATAGATAGAGCAGTTGTTGGCCTCTTCGGCAAAGTACTTGTTGAGCACCTTCTCTGCCTCACCCCATCTCACGAGGTCGAAGAAGCGTTCACTCTCCATACCCATCTCCAAACGACGCTCCATCTTCACAATCTTCAGAGCATCTTCCTGGCTGTAAGAACCATTATAGGTAGAGATATTGAACTTCACGCCATAGTCAGAAGGATAATTGGCTATCATACCTGTACTCTGCTTGGCACGCAGGCGAATCTTGTTGACCAGCTTGATGGCCTCACCCGTCTCGTTGAGCTGCGCATAAGCCTCAGCACGCTCCAAGAGTACGTCGGCATAACGGAACACGATGCGGTTCATAGGTGTACCCCACCAAGAGCCCTTTACCATGTAACCACAGTCTGGATCTACGTTCTGCTTCAAGGTTACATAATAACCATAAAGACCATTAGAACGGCTCCATGTGGAGCTGGCGTCCATCATGTACTTGCTGTTGAACTCGTATGGAAGACCCGTCAGACCTACAGTGAGGAACAGACGTGGGTCAGCATCCTGTGTCAAGTCGTAGTCCTTATTATTAAAGGTGTCAATGAAAGGATGACCGTCGGCATCGGTACGATAGGCGTTCACAAGATTCTGACTGGGCTTGTAGAAGTCACAACCTCCATCGGTAACACCAGGGATATTAGGCACGATAAGACCGTAGCTCCAGTTCAGGTTACCATACTTGGTACCGTCGTTGATAGAATACTGCATGGCCCAGATGCTCTCCACACCATTCTCGTACTGTGTCTCAGGACGGAAGTTGTTGTGGAAGTCAGCCTCGAGATCGAAGCCACCTGCGCTATAGATGTCAGGATTGCTATACTCGATGACCTTTAGCAAGTCTTCTCTGTTGATGCTGGTCACCTGATTGGATGAAGGATCATCCTGGCGATAAGCCTTATAGAGATAAGCCTTGGTGAGGAAGCTGCAGCTGCTGCCTTGGAAGGACGACCCTTATCGGTCTGCTTCACTGGAAGCACACTATAGGCATACTCCACATCGTTGATAATCTGCTGCCAGCCCTCATCGTTGTTGAACTCAGTGTTGGAAAGGGTATTGTAGTCTTCCTGCTTCAGGTTGGCATCCATGATGAAAGGAATGTTCTTGTAGAGACGCTTCAACAGGAAGTGGGCGTAGGCACGCAAGAACTTCATCTCGCCTAAACGCTGAGCCTTGAGCTGATAGCTGTCACTGGTGGTCTCAAGCACAGAGATGGCTGAGTTGACACGTGAGATACAGTTGTAAAGGCGCACCCACATATCGTTGATATTCCAGTTGGTAGTAAGCACACCCTGCTCTATCTCCACTGATGGAATACGTCACCATCACTGGTTCCATTGCCACCCTTATAGGCATCATCGCTGCGAACATCGAAGTTCCACATCGAGAAGGAAGAGTTGACATCTTCGGCTGTTGTGAAGACAGCGTAAGCCGAGATAACAAGATTATCCACATTGCTTGGCTCCTTCACCATATCGCTGTCGAGCACGCCCTGCGGTTTCTGGTCATCCAAGAAGTCAGAACAACTTGTCGTACCCACCAAAGCAAGAACGGTAAGGACTGAATATAATATCTTTTTCATATATTTTGACTCTTTTAGAATGTTACGTTAAGACCAAATGTAATGTTAAGTGGTATAGGATATCCATAGTTTGGATTCTCAGGATCTACACCAGTAAAGCTACTGCTCTTGATGGTGAACAGGTTCTGTGCGCTGACATACATACGCAGACGTTGCATAGATAGCTTAGAGACTATGTTCTGTGGCAAATTGTAACCCAACTGGATAGTGCGCAGTTTCAGATAACTGCCATTCTCTACCCAATAAGTAGATACACGTTTCTCGTTATTATTGTCGGAAAGGGTAACTGCAGGAATATTGCTGGATGGATTGTCCACACACCATGCATTCAACAGACGATGTCCCTTGTTCAAGAAGCCGATGTTAAGACCAGCCAGATATCGGTCTCACGCTTCAGGTCAGAGATGATGTCTACACCCTGCACACCCTGGAAGAAAGCTGTGAAGTCGAAGTTCTTGTACTCCAAATAGATGTTGAAACCATAAGTGAAGTCAGGCACCGGATCGTAAATCCAAGTCTGGTCAAGCTCAGTAATCTTACCATCATGGTCGAGGTCTCTCCAGCGCATACGTCCAAGACCAGCACCTTCTTGAGTGGCATGGTTATCGATTTCTTCCTGGCTCTTGAAGATACCATCGCATACATATCCTACCTGTGCACCCATAGGATGACCGACAACACTCTTCACGCCATTACCACCAAAGGTACCATTAGCTGCTACAGTAGTAGGCAGCGCTGTAATTTCGTTGCGATAAGAAGAGATATTGGCTGTGATGTCATACTTCAGACCGAAGTTGGTCTTATTGCGATAACCGATGTTGAACTCGAAACCGCGGTTCTCCATCTCGCCTGCATTAATCCATTGTGAGCTTCCCTCACCCATAACGGCGATACCTGGCATATAAACCAAGATGTCCTTGGTCTTCTTGAAGTACCAGTCGAAGTTACCATAGAGTGTATTGCCAAAGAAGGCGAAGTCGAGACCCAAGTCGGTCTGTGTGGTTGTCTCCCACTTGATGTCGTCGTTACCAATCTGGTTACGCTTGAAACCCGAGGCAATGTGCTTCCGCCATTGGTTCCTGCGATATCGTAAGAGGTACCATAACTCTGACCACCATTCTCACCCACTCCATAGTTGCTAACAAAGATGGTATAGCGAGCCAAGTTGTCGATTTCCTGGTTACCAGTCTGTCCCCAAGATGCACGAATCTTCAAATCGTCAATCCAAGAAGCCTTCTTCAGGAAGTTCTCCTGATTGATACGCCAGCCTGCAGATACAGATGGGAAGGTGGCATAACGATTGTTCTTACCGAAACGAGAGCTACCGTCACGACGGATGGTGAACGAAGCCATGTACTTGTCGGCATAATTATAGTTGGCCTTACCGAAGAAAGACACGAGTGAATAGCCAGAGCCTCCACCGTAAGCCTGTGCTCCCGTGGTACCTGCATCAGGCCACATATAGTCGGGCTTGAGTACTGCGAAACCTTCCTTATAACCAGAGAAGTAGATATCATCCTGACGGTTCAACTCCATACCTGCCATGAGGTCGAAGCGATGCTGACCTATCTCCTTATTATATGTAGCCACAGCATTCCACATCCACTTGGTCCAGTGTTCCTGCTTGGCCTCTACTGCATTCTTGTCGTTAGCCACATTACCTTCGGTAACAGGATAAGTAAAGAATCGCTGCTGCTTCTGTGAGTAATCGAGACCAAAGGTGGAACGGATGTTAAAGCCCTTGAAGAGGTTGAGGTTTACATAAGCATCACCAAACATACGCCAGTAGGTATAACGGTTGTCCTTGTTGCGTTCCAACACTGCTACAGGGTTATAACGATCTGGATAACCTCCTACAGGACCTGCATAGTTGCCATCCTCAGTATAGATAGGCAGAGATGGATTGAACTGCAACACATTCTGCAAGAAGCCACCAGGAGCCGCAACCTCAGAAGTACGGTTGACAGTGAAGTGCTCGCCTACAGTAAGACAATTATTCTTCAAGAGCTTGTACTCTGTATTCATACGAGCTGAGAAGCGGTTGAAATCTGAATGTTTGATAATTCCCAAGTTCTTGTAGTAACCCAAAGAGAAGAAACTGCTACCCTTGTCTGAACCCTTACTAACAGATACGTTATACTGCTGTACTACACCTGTGCGAGTTGTCTCATCAAACCAATCAGTATCAGCAGCAGGTGTTGTACCCGCATCGTCGAGATACTTCTTCATACTGATGCCGTTGAGCACAGGGTTGCCCTGCTCGTTATAGCTCCAGTCGTAGCTGTAGCCCAGACCATTGGTGTTAGGATCCATACCATCGTTCATATAGGCACGCCACATCACCTGACCAAACTCCTTTGCATTGAGCACATCCATCTTATGAGCGTAAGTAGAAACAGAGATAGAGCCGTCGAAGTCGACCTTCACCTTGCCCTCCTTACCCTTCTTGGTAGTGATGATGATGACACCATTGGCAGCACGGCTACCATAGATAGAAGCCGATGCAGCATCCTTGAGCACCTGAATGCTCTCGATGTCATTACCATTGAGTTCGTGCATACCAGCCTTGGTTGGCACACCATCAACAATATAAAGAGGATCATTGTTGTTCAGCGTACCGATACCACGAATACGTACGGTGGCAGTTCCCGAAGGAGAACCGTCAGCTGTAATATTCATACCAGGAACGCGACCCTGAAGAGCCTTGATAGGGTTGTTCTCGTTCTGCTTGGCTATCTCGTCAACACTGACTACCGAGATGGCACCTGTCAGGTCGGCCTTGCGCTGAGTGGTATAACCAGTAACGACTACCTCGTTGAGCAACTTGGCATCTTCTTCGAGAACGATGCGCAGACCCTTGGCAGCCTTCACCACCTGAGTCTTATACCCCATAAAAGAGATAGAAAGTTTTGAACCGGACTGAACCTGCACCGTAAAGTTACCATCAATATCAGTAACAGTACCTGCATTTCCTTGTCCCCCCACTACGGTGACAGTGGCACCAATAACTGGTTCTCCACTGTTGTCGGTAACATTTCCACTTGCCTCTTCGACCTGGGCGAATGATACCGCACTGACGAGCAACAAGCATATGCTCATCAAGAGAGTTTTCATTTTCTCCATGTAAATAAAGGTTTTGTTAATAGTAATTCTATTTATTGTTTATTCAAATTTCTGGCAGCAAAGATAGTAAATCTCTTATTAACAACAGAGAAAAATTCGTTCATCACATGGCAATTATGTTACATGCAACATTTTTTATAGTATTTCGTTCATTTATATGACTTCTGTTTTACAGGGTGTTAGAATAATCAGCACAAGTTGGAATAATGGTAGGAAACAATTCTTTCAAGTTCCAACAAGATTCTGGAGAGCATATAAAGGATAAATATCTATGACGCAATCCCCCTTTGTGAATCGTCCAAAATTTTCGAGCGAAGTACGAACAGCATGCGTGATGCCTTTCGCTTCGACAAAAGAATAAAGACTCTTCATGCCTCCTTTTACTTCAGCTTTGACCTCGATGGGTAAGATTTTCATATCCTTTGCCAGAATGTAATCGACTTCTGCCAAGCTCCTCTGGCCTCACGCATCCAGAAATAAAGAGAAGGAACATTATCAGGTTGTTGGTTCTTGATGATTTCCAATCCTGCCACCATCTCCGTGATGTGCCCTTTGTTGACAAGGTCAGCTGCATTGCCTATCAATATATCTTCTGATATGGAGGTGATATTGCCGAAATCCATACCCAAGATGGCAAGCAACAATCCACTGTCTAAGAATAGGTATTTTACGCAATTTTCATCAGCCTCTGCACCTAAAGGAAATCCGTTGGCAGCCGTATTGCATACTGGGACGAGCAATCCGGCAAGCGTGAGCAAACTCAGAGCTTCCTTTATTTGGTACGACCTGAAATCACGAGACACCTGACTATATACAAACTTGCCTCCTATCTGGTGTGCGGCACTATGTAAGGTCTGACGCAACAGAGTGGTATTGGCACGTTTCTTATATTTTGCAAAATCCACCTCGTAAGTATATGCGATTTCCTTTTGCACAGCCTGACATTCCACGTAACTATGGGTATCAACCATGTACTTACAGATTCCGGCATTCCGCCTACCATCAAATAGGTACGGAACAAGGAAACCAACTGTTCATGCAAAGCGGATAATAAAGGTTTCTCTGGAGAAGCTTCTCGCTTATATTTCTGTAATGAAAACATGCCAAGAGCATTCAGAAATTCATCGAATGACATGGGATACATAAACATGGAATGGATTCTACCTACACCGAAAGTAGGGATTTCGCTGAGTGCAAACTCTAAGAGAGAACCTGCAGCTATCACATGCAGCCCAGGCATGTCTTCCCAGAAAAAGCGCAAAGAAGAAATGGCTTCCTGGCACATCTGAATCTCATCGAAAAAAAGCAAAGTCTTTCCTGGAACAATAGGTTCACCTGTTATCGACTTAATCATCTCTACAATATGCTTTGCATCTCGATCGCCTTTGAATATCTCAAGGTATGCAGGCTTGCGTTCAAAGTTGATTTCAACAAAATAGTCAAACTGTTTCGCCAAGTGGCGAACGGAAGAAGATTTGCCTACCTGTCTGGCTCCTCGGAGTAAAAGAGGCTTGTGGCGTGTGCTGTTTTTCCACGCCATTAATGATTCATCTATCTGTCTGCTAAAGTATTTCTTGTCTTCCATTTTTGCCAACTTTGATTGATTACTTTTATCTTTTATGACTATACCGCTGCAAAGATAACTATTTTTACGTGATAATCAATGCTTTAGATGCTAAAAATGCTAAAAAGCAAAGATATAATCAATCGTTTTTTGACAAAAGTCAAAGATATAGCATGCCTTTTTTTGACGAAAGTCAAAGATATGTCTGTTCATGTATCTTATCCCAAAAGACTATTGTCCCTTAACTTCCCAAACGACCGAAGGGAGTGATAACTTCTTTAACTTCCCCCTAACTTCTCTATGTCAGTCTCTCAACTCTGTCGGGTTGATGCCGAACTGCTTCTTGAAACAAGCTGAGAAGTAACCAGGAATGGCAAAGCCCACCTCGCAGCCACCTCACTGATGGTCTTGTCGGTTTGCTTCAGGAGCGAATAGGCTTTTTGCATACGCATCTCTCTGAGCACCTCGCAGGAGTCTTGCCGGTAAGCGCTTCACCTTGCGGTACATCTGCACCTTGCTAAGACTCAGTTCTGAGCCAAGTCGTCCATGCGAAGGTTGGCGTCACCGATATGCAACTTGGCTGCCTTCTTAAACCGCTCCAAGAACATACGCTCACCTGGTTCATCGGTCTGTATGTCTCTGCCGAAAGCATCTGCTTGGCCTCATCATTCTTTTTCTGCCGGCGAGCCTGCAGAAGGTTGGATATGCGTACCAGGAGCAGATGGTCGTTGAAAGGCTTGGTGATATAGGCGTCAGCACCATGCTCATAACCCTCGATGCGCTGAGACTCATCGCTGCGGGCGGTAAGCAGAATGACAGGAATATGACTGGTCACCTCATCCTCCTTGATCTTCGAACAGAAGGTGAGTCCGTCCATCACAGGCATCATCACATCGCTGACGATCAGGTCGGGCACACTCTCCTTAGCCAAGCGCAGACCATTCTGTCCATCCGAAGCCTCGATGACATAGTACTGACCGGCAAGGAGCACACGCAGATAGCTGCGGATATCCTCATTGTCGTCTACGATAAGAATGGTGGACAGTTCCTCCACATCTTGCTGCAGCAACATCTGATGGCGACTGTCGCGAAGCACATGCTGAGAGAGTTCCTTCTCGGAAGCCTCATCTGCCGTAGCCTGGTTCATCGCATCTACCTGATCCTTGAAGTTGAGCACATCGGCGGTCAAGGTTTCCAACTGTCCCACGTTGCGCGACACCACCTGCAGTAGCATCTTCTGTTCATCGGTGTAGTTGTCATCCTTCATCAGTTGGCTTAAAGGTCCTGATACTAAGGTAAGGGGCGTACGCAACTGATGGCTGGCATTGGTAAAGAAGGCTATCTTTTCGTCTGCCATCTGCTTGCGCTGCTTGTTGAGTTTCTCTTTTTCCCGACGCACTTTACGACGATAGAATATCATGATGAGCAGCAACACAACCACAGCAACAGCCAGGATGCTGATGATCTTCTGCCATCGGTACATCTTCATATAGTCATTAATGCTCGAATAGATGGCATTCAAGTTGGCCGTCTGGCTTCTATCTCTTTATACTGCATGTCTATCAACTTGGCATTCTCGGCTGTGACAAGTGCCGACTGAAAATAGTTCATGCGCTTGTAGGGCTTGCCCTGCAGAATGTTCATCGCTAAGGGAACGATGGCCTCGCCCTTGGTAGGATAGATATACGAGGCTGTCATCACGCCCTTGTCCACAAGGTCTACTCCCTGGTTCTCACCAGGCAGTCCGTCGATACCCACAAAGAGCATCTGCTTATCGCGGTTCTTCTCCTTGGCTGCCTGCTGCGCACCCCAAGCCTCGGCATCATTATGTCCGAAGACTGCATCAACAGGCTTGCCTGCATCCATATACTGACGCATCAACTTCTTGGCACCAGCCAGGTTCCAGTCGCCTTCCAACGTCACCACCTGTATCTGCGGAAAGGCTTTCATGCCCTGCATAAATCCGCGATGACGGTCGGCAACAGGTGTGGAGCCACGCTCGCCCGTTATCTCAACAACCGTTCCCCTTCCCTGCAGTTGGTGTGCCAGATAATCAGCCACCTCCTTGCCTATCGCCACATTGTCGGTTCCGATATAGGCAGTATAGTGGGTAGACTCTATCATGCGGTCGTAAAGAATGACGGGAATACCGGCACGGTAGGCACGCTCTATCGCTGGCGCAACTGTCTTGACATCACTGGGGGCCACCACCAAGAGGTCGACCTTGGTTTTCACCAAACTGTCTATCTGCCGGGCCTGGCGCTGCCCATTGTTGTCGGCAGAGGCAAAGACCACGTCCACATTCTTATACTGATACTGTCCAATCTTAATTTCGCGGTTCACCTTCTGGCGCCAAATGTCGTCGCTACATTGAGACACACCTATCACTGTGCGCCTGTCGGAACAGGACACCAAGACGAGCAACAAAAGGACTACATATAATATAATGTGCTTCTTTCCGATTTTCATTTTTGTATCGTTTTTGTTTACACAGTAGCAATATGCAAAAATATAAACAAAAATGAAAACCCACAAATAAGACAAATAAAAATTAATATCTTTTAATAGCAAAGACACACAAAAAGGACTTCGCCGCCCTTGGTCATCACAGACCAGGTAAACCTTAATTCCGCAACACTATAGTTTAACATTATTTATAAGTGCCTGAGCAACAAAAAGTTGCCCAGGATTTTGCCATGTCAGAATTTTCACTTACCTTAGTGTTGCGAAAAGAAGACAAGCAAAA
>ENA-OQER01000427-OQER01000427.1-human-gut-metagenome-genome-assembly--contig:-NODE-427-length-22946-cov-4.241465_pt1 | contig 22946 bp, 32 predicted proteins | sample MGYA00242797_ERZ504639 | MGnify/ENA primary metagenome ERZ504639 (study PRJEB26092, sample SAMD00036306) | human gut metagenome | host: Homo sapiens | study: EMG produced TPA metagenomics assembly of...
TGGAAGCTGCATGATGGAAGCGCCGATGCCGGCACCACTGGTCACGGCGATGGTGCTGAAGTTGACAATCGAGGCGTCCTTGCCCTTCTTCAGCAGGGCAGGGCGGCCCGAGTGTTGAAGAACACGCTGTCAAAGTTCAGAGCCATGACCTTCCGCATAAAGCCGGTCTCCATCTCGGACACACGCTGCCGGCCGCCCAGGCGCCTACGTTGTTGACCAGCAGATCCAGAGAACCAAACTCCTCGCCGATCTTGGCGAAGGTCTCGTTCACCTGCTCCTCGTTGGTAGCATCGCAGGCATAGAAGTGGACCTTGATGCCCTGGCTCTCCAGCTTATCGATCACCTTTTTGCCAGCCTCAATGTCGATGCCGGTAATGATCACCTCATAGCCTGCCCGGCCCAGAGCCTCTGCGGTTGCGCCGCCAATACCGCCGGTTGCACCAGTAATAACCGCTCTCATAATAAAACCTCCTAAATAAAATAAAAAGTTAAAAATATTGTAACCTTAAACGGTTAACTGCATTTGATAGGTAGCTTTGTCCCCCACGCTCCGGATCAAAACCGTGTTCCGAATCCGATTCACCGGGTTATCCTTGGTTTTCAGCAGGAACAGTTCCTGCCCTTCCTGGAGATTGACCCGAACCTGCATCGACTCTGCCCCCAGCTGAGCCCGCAGAACCACAGCGTTCTGATCTGTTTTAACTTTCTTGGTTTCCAGAACGTGCTGATAGCCGTTCTCCGAGAAGCCCAGGTCCGCCGCTTCCGTCGGCAGGTCGCAGGACAGCTCAATCCCCGGCTCAAAGTGGAAGGTATAATCGTAAACGCCGGTTTTGCCCTCTACCTGGAAGTAATCCAGAACGGAATTCTCGGTGATCTTCAGCTCTCTTGTGTAGTCGATGCCCTCATAAACGTTCTCGGCCTTGCAGCGCACCTGGTCGTTCTCAAACAGCAGGCATTTGCCCGGTTCAGCCGAGGTAATGTCGGTTCCGTTCCAGCACACTGTGTTGTGTGCCAGGGTTTTACGGTGCCACTCGTTGCACAGCCGCGACTGATAGCCCGCATTGGACAGATCCCGAGACAGGCGAAGATTTTTGTACATTACCTCAATGTTCATGATGTCCGGGTGAGCATGAGAACGCCCATTCAGGCCGTACTTCAAGAACACATTCCAGGAATCGTTCCGTAGCATAGCAAAGTTGGAAGTGGGGAAAGTCGTCGAGCTGTGGGGAACGGGCTTGTAGTCCGCATAATTGAAATCGATGTTGAACAGCAGCCGCTCCAGGCAGATGGTTCCGCAGCAGTAATAGGCTCCGACAGCGGCAAAGTGGTTCTCGCGCGGGATCTGCCTCAATGATTTTGAGGATATTTCCTACCGGGCTGTACTCGCCAAAGGCCCGGGCTGCCGTATGATAAACATAGCTGAAGGTCTTCAGATTCAGATCCGGCCAGCCATCGTTGGGATTCGGCAGATAGAGATTGTCAAAAGCGTACTGGTACGCTTGCACAAACATCCGCTCCAAAATAGCGGTGCTTTCCTGACCAAAATCGTAATCGTAAATTTTGCTGAACAGGAACAGATAGGAAACGCCCTCCAAGAGGAAGAAGTTGTAGTGAATTGACCCTTCGTACCAGAAGCCGTCCTTGGTGACGCCCTTTTTCAGCTGCTCGTGCATATTGAACTGGCTCTTGAAGGCGTAGTCGATCATTTCCTGATCGTGCATGGCCAAGCCATAACACCGATTGCAGAGAGCGACCAGCAGCTGATGTTGTGGATGGCAACCGCCTGCGGAGCCATCAAGCGGAACATCTCGCGGAACAGTTTCTGGTGGATACGCTCCAACCATGCCGAATCCAGCTCATCTCGCAGAATCTCGATGGTCTGGATAAACCGGATAGCTACGATCGCCTCGTTGAGGCCCTGGGGCATCATCTTACCGCAGCCCCACACCATGTTGTCGTAACTTTCGCAGAGGACATTTTCTTTGTTGTGCAGCTGGAACTCGTGATAATGCTCTGCGTAGAACTCCATGACCCGGACCGCATAATCCCGGTACTTGGTCTCGCCGGTGGCTTGTAGATCAGGGCGGAAACCAGAGTCATCACAACAGCCCGGTTGCGATAGAAGGTAATCCAAACGCCGTTCTGCGTCTCGTCCCGATAGACTTTCCCACAGACAACACAGCGGTGTTCCTTCGGCGAGTTCAGGTCAAAGATCAGGCGGCCGCCATCGTCGTCGCAGAAGTAATGGTGACCCCATCGGCTCAGCTTCTCCGGGGAATCGGAAAAGCCGGGCATAAATGCATCGACATCTTTCTTCATGACTTCAAGCGCCTTTTGGTTCATCTCCAGCCCCATCAGCTCTTGAAACCGATCGTTTACATAATTCACAAAAGCCCTCCTATTGGCGATGGATACCCCTTTTTACAAGGAATATTCCTGTTTCGTCTTGGATTGACATACCACTTGAATCGGTGTAGTGTTGGATGCGGAATCACAGTATCCAACCTTTACCTCATAGGAACAACCACCGCACTCCAAGAAAAGAGACCGCCCCTTGTGCTGAACTTTCACAGGATCATCCGAGAAGGTAAAGCACTCAAAAAAGACTTGTTCTTTTTCCGGCGCAGAAGAGCAGGTTGCCAGGGTCTGGATCTCTGTCCGGCATTTTTTGTCCTGCTCCTGGGTGGTCATGACGCTCTCCACCTGCTGCTGATACTGCTTTTGGCAGACAGGCCGGTCCGAATAGACATGGTAAGACAGTTCTTCGCCCATCAGCGGGTATACGGCCGTTTGTCCATCCAACTGCGCCCTTCGGTCCGTATTGCAGATCAGAGAATAGGTGTGGGACTGTGTGCTGCGTAGCAGATCTACAAACACCCAGAACCGCAGACCATCGGTGATCAGCGCCCGGCTGACTTCCTGCATTTCCTGTTTGGCAGGGTACACGCCGACCGTCTCGCCGCGATAGAGCACCAGGCTGCCCTCCGTCTGGAATTTGGTCACCCGCCCTGCATACTGTTCGGGGCAGAAGGGCTCGCCCGCCACCAGACGCTGCCGGACGCTGCTCATATACGCATCGTTTACATCTACGGCATCGGTGTAAAGGCCATCCACCAACAGAACATTGTGGTTGTCCGGCATCAGGTTGCGGTTATATCCATCCTCACAGGTGAAATAATCGCTCCCGCGGGTAAAGATGTAGGAGAGGTTATCCGGATGATGATGGGACAGGGAGAACAATTCGATCCCCTCTTCATTCTGGATCTTCCAGCCCTCTCTCCACTGCTTGATACCGCCCGGCGGACTGCACTTGATGGTCAGGACTTTGGCATCTCGTTCCCAACTGCTGCGAACCGTCAGTAGACCCAGATCATCGAAGTAGCGCACCAGCGGCAGGTTGGAGAGATCTTTTTCCGGTACATCGGGTGCATACCACAAGAACTCGAACACCGCTTCCGGCAGAATCCCGGGTTTCACCTTGCTGTTCTGAGCCTCCTCCATCAAAAACTCATCGACCACCAGGTTGCCCAGCTTTTGTGCGTAACCATCGCCATATTCTGCGGCGACCTTATAATACACACAGGCTGTATGAGAACTGTACCGGTCATGGCAGTCCCCGTAGTTCAGTTGGCGTTTCAGATCCGCACAGGACTGATAAAGCGGTAGTAGAAGGTATTTTTGAGATATTCGCTCTTCTGGAACCAGTCTTCGCCCTCCTGTACTTTCAGCAGATGGGCATAGACAAACAGCCACATCCCGCCATAGCGCCAGTAGGTCGCACCCTCATAGTTCGACCCGTCCTCCGGCATCAGCGCGAACACCCGCGCAAAGTCCTCTTTGGCTTCCTGAATGTACTGTGCAGCGGTTTCATCTTCCCCTTGCAGGCGTAACCCGCAGCGGCGAGACCTGTCATATTGATCCAGTTATGGTTCTGGTAGAAGTTGGTGGACCAACCCTTGCCGTAGGTCTCGCGCCGGTAATCCAGCATGATCTGTGCGTGATGCCGGATTTTGGCCGAAATTTTCGACTGCTCCTCAGGGGAGAGCCAGGGTTTGAGCCAGTCGTACCCAAGTGACAGCCCGAACAGGATCCAGGAAGCAGACAGATCAACATTCACCAAATGTGCGTTGCCCCATTTTTCATAAGAGAGTACGGTGCGGATAAACCGCTTCGCCTGGTGCAGATATTCCTCGTCCCTGCTGAGGCAATAGGCCAGCGCCAGATTGGGAATCGCAATGCCCATATAGGTCGTGCTTTCTTTGGGGTGTTCTTCGGGCAACACCATGGTTTTGTAGCGATCAGCCTGTGCAAGAAGCCTTTGATACTGTTTCTTTCGCTTTCCCGAAATTTCTTTGCGGTAGGGTTCCAAGTCTCCGATAAAAATCAAATGGCTCGCCTCATTTCACTCTTTTGCCTCTTTTTTCTTTTTGCGGTCCCGCAGCTTTGCAGCCAGTTCCGAAAGGACCGTATAGAACAGCAGATACAGTGTTGCAAAGCCAAAAGGTTCTCCTGGAATCAGAACCGTTTCAACCGGGAGTTCCAGCATCTGATTGAGCAGCAAATTCAGGTTCTGATAGGTCAGGTAAACCAAAATTACTGTAATCATGCTGGCGGCTATTTCCACCAAATTCCGAGCTGCTTTTTTTGCACCAGAAATGTTGCGATAGGTGTGGTTTAAAATCTCTCCATTCCGGGTCAGCCGGAACACATTGTAAGCAATCGGGTTATAAACCACGATTGTCACCAGGCCGATCCCGACTCCTAAAAAGAAGATGAAATCAATCGGACTGGAATATCCGCCTACTTGTGTTCCAAAGCCGATCATGAAGTAGCACATTCCCGCCAGCCACCAACGCATCAGCCCGGCTTTCCGGTTGTCCGTGAACCAATTCTTCAGGAACTTCTTCATACCTTTTCGCTCCCAAAATAACGTTTGACTGCATCGACCATCAGCAAAATCCCTGCTGCTCCAAAAGCGGTCATCAGGCCCGCACTGAACAGAATTGCTTTTTGTACCACCGCGACATCCAAGCTGCTCTGAATTTGGATCGCCTGCTGGTAGATACCAACCAGCTGCATCCCCAGAGCGATGGTGCCCACACAGAGCAGCGCGGTCAACACCTCTTCTCGGATTCTTTCTCCGCGGATCTGGGTAGCTTCAAACAGAGTTACAAGACCCAGCAATACAAACAGGAACATGATGAACCCGCAAATTTGATCCTCCAGAAGCAGCAGGGCATTGGTGTGGACATAGGTGAAAATCAGATGCACAATTGCCGCTGCAGCCACCAGCAATTTTGCGGTGATCTGGATCTTAGAGGTTTCTTTACGCATGATTTTCCTCCACCTCTCTGCACAACAGACTCCTGGTTGTCTCTCCATCAAAGAAATGTGCCTTGTCCATGGAGAGACTGACGTAAACTCCGGATTGATCTTTACGTCGGAGGGGACGCTCAGGACCAGTGAACTGCCTCCAAGCATAGCATGAACAATCTGGTACCGGCCCATATACTCCACTTCCTCCAGACGCACCGGGATGGTATTCTCCTGGATACCTCCGAGACTGCCAGTGCCTCCGGGCGCAAGCCCAGGATAACCTCTTTCCCGATCGAAGGGCGGAGCTTGGCTTTCAGCGCGTCCGGCAGCGAAAGCCGGAAGCTTTCATTTTCAAAGCCGGTTTCACTCAGCTTGCCAGGGATAAGTTCATCTGTGGTGTGCCGATAAAGCTGGCCACAAAGAGGTTGACCGGAGCGGCGTAAATCTCCTGCGGGGTACCCACCTGTTGGATCACACCCTCTTTCATGACAACGATCCGGTCCGCCATGGTCATGGCTTCGGTCTGATCATGGGTAACATAGATGGTTGTCACTCCAAGGCGCTGCTGCAGCCGTACAATCTCGATTCGGGTGGAATTTCGCAGCTTGGCATCCAGGTTCGACAAGGGCTCGTCCATCAGAAACGCTTTCGGCTTGCGGACAATGGCACGGGCCAGTGCCACCCGCTGCTTTTGGCCGCCGGACAGCTGCTTGGGCAGACGGTTCAGATATTCGGTAATTTCAACCGTATCCGCAGCTTCCAGCACTTTATCCAGGATAACCGTGTCCTTTTCGTGCTGGACTTTCATGCTGATGCCCACATTCTCGTAGACCGACATGTTGCTATACAGGGCGTAATCCTGAAAGACGATCGCAATATCACGCTCTACCGGGGGGCATTTGTTAACGACTTTTCCATCCAGGATCACTTCTCCCGAACTGATTTGCTCCAGACCGCCCAGCATTCGGAGAACCGTGGATTTGCCGCACCCGGAGGGGCCGACAAACACGATAAATTCCCCTTCATCAATGGTAAGGTTAAAGTCGTGAATGGCATGGAAGCCATTTGGGTAAATTTTATTAACGTTTTTGAATTGAATTTTTCCCATTTGCTCTACACGCCTCCGATTTCATGAACAAATACGCTCGAGCTTCTGTAGGAGGGCCTTGCGCTTTTTCGCCTTAATTGTGCTGATTGCTCCTGCAGTGATTAAGAAAACGAAGCCGATCAGGTTGGAAACAAGCAGAATCGTCTCGTGTGCATAGGGCTGGAGAAATACCGGCACGATCAAGAACTGCCTCACAAGGAAGTACACTCCAACGACCAGTGTGATCACGGCCCATTGCGAACTGTATACATTGATCTTCACTGCACAGGTAAATACCAGGAACAGCACAAAGATATTCATGATGACCGTTAAACCCATCCAGAAATTAACGGGCATCGAATCCAAAATCGTGATGACATATACAAACTCGGCAATGATCGCGAGAAGTGTATGGTGTAAGAATTGCCGTTCGTTTTATAAAGTGTCACATAGGTTTTCTTTTCTTCGGGAGGAATGGATTTCAGCATACTCAAACACCCTCCTTTTTCAAGCGGACAAATGTCAAATGGCTCGCAGTCAAATCGATCGCCAATGCGCCGCACACCAAGATGTAAAGTGCGTTAAACACCACTCCAAGCCGGAATGTTGTAAACTGCAGCTGATAGTTTTCAAGCCCCTCCAGAGACAGGTACTGAAAATCCAATCCCTGATAGTAAACAGAAATTGCTTGTAAATCATGATCGAGTTGGCTGCGCCATAACAGCAGGCAACCATCAGCAGCAACATTACAACCAATGCAAAACGATCCGGAACACAAGACAGAATCTCCAGAAAAACGATCAGAGCAATCCCGATCACACCCACCAGCGACCAGGCAAAAATCTGGCGGTTAAACGTCTGAAGGATCACGTCGTGGAACATTGCGATTTCTTGGTTCTGCGGCAGTTTCAGTCCAAACAAATCACTATATTCCGTCATAAAGGCCAGGGCAAACAGAAACATTCCGATGGAAGCCAGAATATACAGCACAGAAAGGATCCGCTGCCCTTTGAAAAGTTTTCTCATAAGTTCCTCCTAATTCTGTATTCCAAAGGCCCTGCCCCGAATACAGTTTGCAGAGTTCAGTTTGCGGCCTGCATCGCTGCATAGGCCTGCTGGTAGGCCACAACATAGTCCGCGAGATTGCGCGCCTCGAACTGTGCCAGATACTCCTCATAATTGGCCGGAATCGTAATTCCCTGCGGGGGATTGTTGCGGGTCTTGTACCGTACGATGTTAAACATCTTTTCCACGACGTCATCTTCATCCATGGCAGTGGTTTCAGAGATCGTCTCTTTCTGCCGGAGCGTCAGGGAGAAGACCGGCGGAATCATCTTGTAATAATTGGGGTTGTCGCCCTTGGGGCCCTCGCCGGCGTAGGTTGCAAAGGTCGTGGTGGAACCCTGGAGCAGCACCCAGCCCTCAAAGCCGCGCTCGGAAGTATACTGGTACTCAAAGCCGATGTCTTTCTGGTATCCAATGGGGATCAGGCTGCCCATCCAGTCTCGCAAAAAAGTGGACAAGTCACCCTTGGCCACCGCATTGCAGGTGTCCACCATCCACTGGTTAAACTTGGGATAGGAGGTCCCATCCGGACCCTGGTAGCTGCCGTTCTCCTCCAAGTTCATCGGCAGGCCGTAGTTCTGGAGCGTGGAACCCTCTTCGGTGAAGAAGTAGTCAAACAGAGCGCAGGCGCGGCGCAGAGTCTTTTCGTCCGTGCAGCCCGCTGCCGAAATTGCCCAGCCGTCGGGTTTGATGGCGCGGCCGTTGTCGATGTAGTACTGCCACACGCCGTTCACCTTGGCGACCGGCGGCAGGATCACCACAACATCGCTGTTCAGCGAGTCCGCAGTGGAGGATGCCTGCCAGTCGAAGGTGATGAAGCCAAAGGAAGGCGCGTCACTGGAATCCGTTCCCCACAGAGTGCTGCGGAAGTTGGTCTTGTTGGTCAGGTCATAGCAATCGGAGTAGATCAGACCCTCGGCCTCCATATCAGACAGATAGCACAGCACATTGTACATGCCCTCGGTGGAGTAGGTGTATTGCACATTATTATCTGCATCAATGTACCAGCGAGCGGTGTAGGAGTCCGCACTGTGTGCTTTCACGCCGTCAAAATAGGTGCTAAGGCGCAGCAGATCCTCCCGATAGCTGGACTGACGGGTGAACATGGGCCAGACCGTATCCGCTCTTCCGTCGGTCAGGTAGCCGGGGTTTGCCTTGATGCAGCGCATCAGGCCACCAGCTCGTCGATGTCGTAGGCGGCCTTCTCGCCCAGGAACAGCTCGGAGGGAGAAGCGTAGTCGTAGTTGTCCTTGATGTACTGGATAAAGGTCTTGGTCAGAGTTTCGCCGTTTTTCACCGAGAGGGCGTTCTGCAACTCCACAATGTTCTGATCGGTCTTTTTGGTAATGGTGACGCCTTCCATGGGAGACACGCTGCCGCCGTTGGCGCATAGCGGCGTTGCGCCAGCATAGAAGCCTTGTAATGGCAGGTCAGCTCGGTGGCAGTGTCGTAGGGGGCGTTGTTTACATCCAGCAGCATCACGACCCAGCTCTGGCGGGCGCAGAACGAGCGAGCAAAGTTATTCAGTTCTGCAATGTAGGGGATGTGATAAATGTTACCGTCGTATGCGGTGATTGCACGTCGAACGTCAGGATTCTCGTCCAAATAATTCTGGAAATTGGGCAGGTAACCCTGATCCATCATCTGGCTCAGATTGACAAATTTGCCCTCGGTGCCATAGTACATCAGATCATCTGCGATGGAGTTACCGCCAAAAATATTTGCCTCTGCAAAGTTGGTGGTGGAGGCGGTATCGATCATCTCGGTAGCCTTCTGGTCCTGGGTGGTGACATCGGTGATGGTCACATTCAGCACCTGCTGCAGGTGGCTCCACACCGGCTTGAGCATACCGGCGGTGACATTGGTGCCGTCGGGCAGATTCAAGGGAGACTCCTGGTTATAGGTGATGGTCCGGGATTTGTTGCCCGCAGCATAGTTGATTTTCAGGGCGATGTTCTCGCTGAGATCCAGCTCAGCCGCCGGGGCCGGCCCACTGCTAGCCTGGGAATTGGCCGTGCTCTGGGCCGCCTGTTCTACGACAGACGAGCCGCAGCCCGCCAGAACTGCCGAAGCAGCGGTCACAGACATGAGCTTTAAAAAATCACTCCGTTTGATTTTCATGTTTTTCTCCTTTTCTTCTATCAGGGTGTTATTCTTTAAAAAGTTATCCTTTTACGCCGCCGACGTTGACGCCCTTGGCAAAATATTTCTGGATATAGGATAAATGACCAAAACCGGGATGATAGAGCAGACGATGATTGCATAGGCCAGGCTGTCTGCTGAATAGGAAAGAACCACCGGAGATTCGTCGTACAACTTCTGGTAGTTTTCGATCAGCTGCCGCAGATAAACCTGGAGGGGCTGCTGGTTCGGGTCGGCCAGGAGCATTCTCGACCAATAGTAACCGTTCCAGCGGCTGATGGCATAGAACAGGGTCACCGTTGCAATACTGGCCGTGGACATGGGCACATAGATCCGGGAGAACAGCTGGAATTCGGTAGCGCCGTCCACCAGGCAGCCTCTTCGATCTCCTTGGGGATGCTGTCAAAATAGTTCCGCAGAAGGATGATATTGTAGGCCTGCACGCCAAAGGCAATGATCATGCCCCAGCGGTTGTCCACGTTCATGCTCTTATAGTTCAGATAAAGCGGAATCATGCCTGCGCTGAACCACATGGTGAACACCAGCAAAAAGTTCCATTGACGGCGGAACTTGAGCTTTTTCTTTTGCAGGGCGTAGGCACCGGTCAGAGAGATAAACATACTCCACGCCGTGCCAACCACCGTATAGAACAGGGTGTTTGCATAGGCAATCCAGAAACCCTTGCTGTGGAGCACCATGTCGTAAGCCTGCAGGGTCACATCCTTGGGCAGGAGCACGATGCTCCCGCTCTCGTAGGCCACCCGGCCGCTGATGGAGACGCTGAACGCATACACGATCGGGTAGAGCGTCACGGCTGCAAAGGCGATGACCAGCAGATACGCACATACTTTAAATATTTTTTCGCTTCGGTTGAGAAGGTCCATCTTTCTTTTCCTCCTTTACCACAAAGATGTATCCGAAATATTCCGGCTAATTGTGTTTGCTCCAATCACCAGCGCAAAGGCGATGAGAGAGTTAAACAAGCTAACCGACGCACCAACGCCATAGTTGCCGAAAGGATACCGATGCGTTGTTCAAAGGTAGACAGAACGTCTGCGGTCACATAGATGTTGGAGTTGTACATCAGCAGGACGCGCTCATAACCGATAGACAGCATGTTGCCGATTCGCATAATCACCATGATAATCAAGGTCGGTGCCATGCCTGGGATCGTGACATACCGCAGTTCCTGGAGTTTGTTTGCGCCGTCCACCTTCATAGCTTCATACAATGTGGGCGAAATACCCATGATGGCGGCAAAATACACAATCGAGCTGTAGCCGCTCTCTTTCCAGATTCCAACAGCAATGTACAGTGGACGGAAATAGTTCGCGTTGGAAAGCAGCGAAACGCCCGGTTCAATGAGGTCCAGCCTCTGGAACAATGCCGCCAGAACGCCTGTAGAGTTTACGCCGCTGTACACCAGCATGATGGTAATGCTGGTGATGGTAACCTCAGACAAAAAGTGGGGCAGATAGGTCGCCGTCTGGGTCAATTTCCGGACAAAATTGTTGCCAATCTCCGCAAACAGGATAGCCAGGATAATCGGCACAGGGAAACCAAATACCAAGCTGTATGCGTTAATTACAAAGGTATTCCGGAACGCCTGCCAAAACTGTGTCTGGTAGACACCCGATACCAGGGTCATAAAGTTTGCAATGCCTTTAAAGTCGCTGTTCCATACGCCCAGGCTGGAATCAAATCGCTTAAAGGCGATGAGCAAACCGCCCATCGCTTATAGGCCACAGTGCAAACCAGATCACCACCGGCAACAGCAGCACATAGATCTGCCAATCACTGACCAAAGACTGCAAGAGCTTTTTGCCGTGCGGCTGTCGCATCTTAATTTTAAGTTGATCCATTCTTTGTGTCGTCCTCCTTGTCGTGCGCCCAGAAATACCGCTTGCAATCCGTTTGCGCCAGGCATTTCGGGCAAATTTTTGCTGGGATCCCGCTATCTTACAGTGTCACCGCCTTTCTTCTGTACTGCATTCAACTTTGGCATCAGACTCATTCAAGTACTGAGCAGTTGCTTCGTCCAGCCCGCTCCATATTCTTTGTGCAGCACCGCCGCAGCGACCACCAAAGCAAGCAGACCGGTCATGCCGTTGCTGATCATCATCACCAAACCCATCGCCTGACCGCCCGCAAGCGTTGTACAATGCTGGAAGAACAGGAGAATCGGAATCCGGAAAACAAAGAGTCTTGCGAAATTTACATAGAAGGACAATTTGGTATATCCAAAGGCATACAACAGTGCCATAACTGCCGAATGGATTGCCAAAAATACGTTTGAGATCATTTCGAGAGTAAAGATCTGTGCAATCAGCTCTGCAAAGGCCACATCCCCTTTGGAGAAACTCGCAAGGATCGGATCCAGAAACACCCAAGTCAAAATGAATCCCAAAACGCCCCAGACAAAATCTACTATAAAGACGCACCGAAAAATTTTCAGGGCTCGCTGTGGATTTCCATGGCCGATGTTCTGTCGAATCAAAGCAGCCCCACCATCTCCAATGCTTCCTGCCGGGACCGTAGACAGAGCGCTGACGCTGTTTGAAACGCCCAGCGCACCCACAGTTTGGGTGCCGTAGTTCACGCCAACCGAGTTGACAACCACTTTGCCTGCACTGAAGGAGAATTTTTCGGCGATAACCGGAAGGGAAATGGCAACAATCTTTTTGACGATGTCGTTCTTTAGCCTGACATATCGGAGCGACAGCCCAAAGACATCTTCAGGGTTACGCAGATTATAAAGGCCGATTGCTGTTACCACCAGGTTGGAAAGTAGGGTGGCCACTCCGATCATGACAATCCCTTGGTGGAGTACCAGAACAAAAAAGGCGGAAAACGAGAACTTGGTAAGTGCATTGCAAAGTTGATCCGCATGATCTTGGAACCATTCCCACGGGCCTTTTCAATGGCGATATAGACATTATTGAAGAAGGTGAAAACCAGATTCAGCGCAGTGATCCGGTAGTAGTTCAATCCGATTTCCACAAGCTGGGCGGGAGTGTTTGCCAAACGCAGAATAGGCCTAGCCCCAGGATAAGCCTGCCACCAGGACAAGGGCAGCGGCTCCGGCCAAAAAAAAGGTGGTATTTACGGTGGTTTTTAACCTCTCATACTCCCCAGCTCCATACAAACCAGCAATTAGAATCCCTGCACCGATGGAAAGGCCGGTCCCCACCGAGACGATGGAGTTGTTAAGCTGGTTGAAAAACGACACCGCCGAGACGGATTCAGGGTTGATCTGAGAGGTAATTACAAGATCAAACACCCGAAACAACTCATTGATCAGCTGGAACAGTGCCATGGGCAAACAGACAGAAAGAACTGCCTTGGGTATATTTCCCTCTAAAAAGAATTGCCTTTTTTTAAGTTCTTTTGGATCTACCTGCAAGCCCATGTTGATTCCTCTCTGCATGGTTCTTAATTAAGAGCCCGGTTCATTTATCGGAGCGATAAAATAGTGGTTCATCCAGAACCACTATTTTATATGATGACTGCTGAATCGTTAAGCCTTTGCGGTTCGTATTCAAGAACTAAGTTCCGCATTTTTAGTATGTACAAATTCGCCTGATTCTGTCAACCCGCTTTTTCTTTTTCTCGCATTTTGACAAAGATTCAACTTGCGAATTGTGCAACCTGTAGGGGATCATAAGAATCTCACTGAATCTTTTGAGCCTGATTATGGATCTTGGTCTGATACGTCTGCCTGAGTTTCTATGGTATCCTTCAAAACCATTCGTGCATATACGGCACTCCCCTCTCTTTAGGCACTTTAGGCAGGAGTGCTTGACGACAGAACGATATAATGATAATATACATTCTAGCTTAAAGTTGTTTTGGCCTGGAGGAGGATGTAGTAAATCATGAATCGAACCGTTGAGCGCACTTTGGCAATCCTCAAAATTATTGCCAATAGCGAGCATGGCATTACCCTGCAGGAAATTGCCAATCAAATGGACATGGCAAAAAGCAGTGCTTTTGCAATTGTCCATACCCTATTGGAGTTGAACTACATCAGCACGGTTGAAAACAATGATAAAAAATACTGCTTGGGGGTCGAGACTTTTGCGCTCGGGATGAAGTATGCTAACAATCAAAGCCTCGTTCAGCAGTGTGTCATTCATCTCCCCGGGCTGGCTGAAAAATACAACAAGACTGCCTTTCTTGGCATATTGAACGGCTCCAATGTGGTTTATCTTTATAAATATGTCGCAGAAAACGCACGGCTTGCCACCTGCTCCATCGGCTCCAGCAAGCGGCCCACGCGACAGCTCTTGGCAAAGCGCTGATTGCTTTTCTCCCACCCAAAGCGCAACGCACACTGATTGATAACATAGAACTCACCTCTTATACCGATCAGACCATCTCTTCTAAAGAGGAATTTATTGCACAGTTGGAACAGATTAAAAAGCAGGGTTATGCAACCGAATTTGCTGAATTGGGCCACTTGACTGCGTGTTGCAGTGTTCCGATCCTTGATTCTCAAGGTAACGCTGTAGCTGCAATTTCTCTGGCAGATATCGCTGAATCAAACGAAAACTATCTCCAGATGGCCAATGACCTAAAGGCTGCTGCGGCAGAAATTTCCAAAATTGTGGCCTACACACAAAATTGATTCCCAAATTATAAATCAAAATTCCCGGCTTTTGGTACAGTGGACAGCCTGTTGAGCTGTTTGCCTCCGGTGGAACTTCAGTAAAAACCCTGAACGGTTCTTTTGCTGAGGTTCCATTTTTTTATAATTTTAATTTTTTGACCGCTCAGGACTTGCATACAACAAAAACGTTACAATAGACTCGTCTTGAATCCACAGTAAGAGATAAAAAATCATTTATATAGATGATTTTCTCTGGCATCCGGTTTGTTTTGTCCTCTAAAATGTCACTTCCTGTATTGAGCTGCGCACAGCAACTCGGAATAAGCTTGTATTCTCCCCAACAGAGTGTGGGCAACATATCCACTGTCTTTCCTGATCAGCAAGGCTTTGCCGCTATCCTCAATAGGATGGTTGGCCTAAGATCCATCCCTTGGGGTTTCATATGCCCACTGAGTAGTGCTATGAATCCAGGCGATGCCACCTATTCAGTTTTTATTGCATTTGCAATAGAATAAAAGCAGAGACGGAACACAACAAAAAGGAGAAATCATCATGGGTAAAAATGCTATCGTGGGACAGTCCGGCGGCCCGACTTCGGTCATCAACGCAAGCCTTGCAGGCGTATTTGAGAGCTGCAAAAGCCGCGGCGCTCAGGTGGTGTACGTATGTGCAATGGCGTAGCGGTCTGTTGGAAGAACGGGTGGTTGATCTGGGCAAGCTGCTGACCGACGATCTGGATATCGAGCTGCTCAAGCGTACCCCTTCGAGCTTTTTGGGGAGTTGCCGCTAGCGCTGCTTTGCAGAAGCCGAAGAAGGCGGCATCTCCAAACACTCCTTGAGCATCTTCTCTACGGCACAGACCTTCTCATAAACCTGCCGGGTAGTGATGGTGGACGTAGTTTTCTTGGTTGCCATAGGCGTTACCTCCAAATTTTTGTGTTGTATTTTGTGATTGATGCCAGATAGTCAGCGTTCCTGACTGCGCTGGCGTTTCTTTTGCCACTTTTCCAAAAGTTTCAGAATGGTATCTTCCACCTGTTTCGGGGTGTAGGACTTGGGAAAATACTTGCGCAGTACGTCGTTCTTGATGGTCACGCGGTCCATTTCGGCCTTCTTTTCCTCGCCCATAATGTCGAAGATGGCCTCGTAGCTGCACTGGCCCTCCTGACTCAGTTTCTTAATCCGCTGAGCCTGGGACAGGGAAGGAGCGTTCTGGGTGTCCTGCATGGCCTCTAAAAAATCCTGCTGTTCCGAGTCTGCCAGATAGGACAGCTCCACAGCAGGATTGAAGGAGATTTTCTTCTGGTCCACCAGGTCCAGAGTTCCGGGATCAGGTTGGTAAAGCGGATAAACCGTTGAATCTGGTTACGGCTTTCACCCATTTCTTCAGCCATAATTTGATCCGAACGTTTTTGTGTCCCAATTTGGGACACATTTTTAGAAGGACGGCCTGCCGTTCTTTTTATAGCTTCCAGCTTCATTTTGTAGGCGAAGGCCCGCTCACTGGGCAGAATGTGTTCGCGCTGCAAATTGCTGTCCACCATCTGAATCACCGCCTGGTCATCGTCCATATTGCGGACAATTACCGGCAGGGTTTTCAGCCCGGCCAACTCTGCCGCGTGCTGCCGCCGGTGGCCCGAAATAATCTCATAACCCCCGTCCTCCCGGGGGCGGGCGATCAAAGGAGCCAATACTCCAAACTGTGCCACGCTCTCCACCGTCCGCTGCATGGCCTCATCGTCCAGCACCTTGAATGGGTGGTCTTTAAAATGATGCAGTTCTGAAATTGAAATCTGCTGGATTTTTTCAACATTGCGGCTTTCGTCGGTGGAAAAAATATCATCGAAGCTGCTCAAGCTGATGTTTGCGCCGTTTTTCGGCATTGCGCAGCACCTCCTTTGTCAGGCGCGGTAGCTTCCGCCACCTTGCCTTTGGGGTCATGGGCAAAGATACTCTTGCCCTCGGCGCTGATTTCCGCTGCCCGCACGGAACGTGGAATACCTTGCTCAAACACTTTGATTTTGCCGCCATAAACCGGCAGTATATGCTATGTAAGGTATTTCAATATCGCACTCTGTTTTCCGTCCAATAAAATTCCCATGCCGCCTTCGGGCGGCATTTGTTTTTAGTGTGCAAATCATAAGAAATAGCCCCCACCGCAAGGTATCTGCCACTCCCGAACTCCGTACTTTTTATACGGCGAAAAGGATTATAATTTTGTGCGTAGTACGGTATAATAAGCGAAAAGTTTATTGTACGAAAGTGAGGAGTGGCGGTGGATAACATTCTGAATACCATAACCGCCTACCGTGAAGAACGCAAATGGTCGCTATACGATTTAGCGACTCACGCCGAGCTGAAATCTTCCACCATTTCTACATGGTATAATGACAATGCGATCCCGACCATTCCTTCGCTTGTAAGATCTGCGATGCCTTTCAGATCACACTTTCCGAGTTTTTTGCAAAGGCAGAGGGAAGTGAGTCTGTCCCGGTGGCACTTACGCCCCAGCAGATGCAAGTCATTGAGAAATGGTCGATACTTCGCCCTGACCAGCAGGAAGCTTTTTTGAATTTGCTGAATACGATTCCCTGATTTTACATGGATAGCAATAGAGTTTCGGCTCTTTTACTATTATGAGGGACATTTTGTACGTCCTTCATACTCCGCCCGCCTTGCCATCATCGACAAAGAAAGGACGAAGAACTATGAAAAGGAGATTGATCGAGTACCAACTGAGCCCCGGCAACCAGAACTTGGTTCGCCGCCGACTGTATCTTTGCACTCCGACCTTATGGCGCAGCTTGCGACTGCGTTGCACTGTGGTCGGAGGGCTGACTTATGTACTTTGATTTTTACGCCGCCGGCAAACGTATCCAGTACCTGCGCAAGGTCAACGGCATGACGCAGGAGGAGTTGGCAATCAAACTGAATATCAGTGACCGTCATCTCCGTCGAATTGAACGAGGGGAAGAAGCACCGTCGATTGACCTTTTTGTTGAGATCAAGGAGACTTTTCGTACCACGCTGGACTACTTGATTGTGGGAAAGTCCCCCTCTGAGGAAGAAGAACTGTTAAGGAAGAAAATCTGTACAAAATTGCATCGTATCGCGCGTAGCTTAGATGCCGTTGCGGACGATTTATAATTACACACGACTGCCCTTCTGGATAGTCGGCTCAAATGAGCTGCTATCTGGAAGGGCTTTTTCTTTGAAAAAAAGCAAAATCGCATTTTTGAAAATTGCAAAACAAAACAAGACGTAAGTGTGTATGATTTTATACAAAACCGGACGTGATAGGTCCGGTTTTAGAGTGAAAAAGCGGACCTGTTACGTCCTAAAAAGCATTCAGTTCAGGTACACTATGGTCACAGCAAGGGCAACACCCCAGACGGGGAGAAGCCCGGAGCTGTAAAGCGTACCTTGAAAACTGAATATCATTCCCTCGGACAAAATAATGAAACTTCCGTAACTCGCGGCCCGGTCATAAAGAAGACGGGGTGGCTGAAGAAGCCAATGTGGAGTGTGGGTGCAAGTCCCCACTTACCGAGGTGCATTCCAAATCCAACGGGCGTCGAGGACAAATAGGTTGGAAAAACTTAAAGCAAAACTTCAAAGCCCACCACCGGGATTCTTCTGAATCAAGGCAGTGGCTTTTTCCATACCGAATATTCATTCTGATGACACGGAGGTATTGATTATGAGCCGTACTTTTACCCACAAGACCGATGAATCGACCCTGACCACCCTCTGCCCCCGCTGCCTGAATGCCTTTCGGAACACCCGTGCATCCGTGTCCGCCGTGCAGACCCCGGTCAGATCGTAAAGGAACCCTGCACCTACTGCCAGACCAGCTTCGGCTACGACTACTACATCCAGCCCAGCAGCCCGAAATCCACCTACTTTAAGAAGGGACGGTTGATGATGAATCTGAATGCGCTTAAGATTGACCCGGAGTTTCAGGGCAAGATCCCGCCGCTCACTTTTGAGGAGCTGGAACAGCTGGAGAAGAACATTGTCAACGATGGCAAAGTTATCAATCCCATCATCGTCTGGAATGGCGTGATCGTAGACGGTCATAACCGATACACGATTCTCAGGAAGCATCCCGACATCCCTTATACCGTCCACGAGAAAGAGTTTGCAGACCGCTATGAAGCCATCATCTGGATCTGTAAAAACCAGCTTGGGCGGCGCAACCTGACAGTCGAGCAAAAGAAATATCTCGTTGGAAAGCAATATGAAGCAGAAAAGGCACTCGTTCCTAATGAAAAAGGAACGAATCGATATACAGTTTTAGTTGGTGCTCAAAATGAGCACCAACTAAAACGTCAGAAAACCTGCGAGAAAATCGCAACAGAAATAGGTGCAACTCCAATATTTGTTCGACGATCTGAAGAATTTGCAAAAGGTGTAGATGCCGCTGAAGAAGCCGTTCCCGGCACACGCCAGAAAGTGCTTTCCGGCGAGGTCAAGCCGACCGCCGCCGAGATTGCATCTGTTGCCCGTGCACCTCCCGAAGATCGTCCTGCTCTTGTTGAGAAAATCTGTGCGCCAAAAGAAACAAAAAGGCCCCGCAGTAAATCAACATCCAAAGCAAAGAATGTTGAAAAGTCCGCGACTTCGACTACTCCGTGTGAATCACAAGCAGAGCCACCGGTTATTGAAGTTCCATCCGAACAGATTGTTCAACCAAAGCAAAACCAGACTGCGCTACAAACGATTCGCTCATTATCCGCAAAAATGGAATCGGTCGAACAAGTAGCTGATGCAGAAGGAATGCTCAGCGAAGTGGCATCAGCGGCAGATACGATGATCTACCGTCTGGATGTCTGTTTTGAAAATTACCCGGAATTCCTCAAAAACCCAAAAATCCGTCAGAAAGTCGTTGGACTTTTGCAGAAAGCAAAGGATTATATCGTAAAACTGGAAGGAGAATTTGCCTATGATTAAACTTGTTCATCACGAAATGGTCATCAACAGCAAGTTTCTGGAGGTGCCTCGCAGCTACTACCAGCGGACTCTCAACGCCAACCGTGTCAAGCGAATCGCCGCCGAGTTTGACGAGCGCATCGCCAATGCCCCCAAGGTCAGCTACCGGGACGGTCACTACTATGTTTTCGATGGTCAACACACCATTGCCGCCCGCAAGCTGCTGAATAACAACTGCGATCTGAACATCGTCTGCAAGGTTTATTCGGGATTGACCGAGCAGCAAGAAGCCATGCTGTTTGCACAGCAGACGGGTATTTCGGCGCCGCTTACAGCCGGTGCAAAGCTGCGTGCCAAGATCCACGGCGGCGACCCGGAAGCCATCGCATTCCAGAGTGCTACCCAGCGCGCCGGTTTTGGTCTGAGTTTCAACCAGAGTCACGCCAAGTGGAAGATTGCCTGCATCGCTACCGCATTTGCCGAATATCGGCAGCACGGCGAACGCATTTACACAGATGCACTTCGTGTTCTGGCAGAAGCATGGGAGGGTGACATCAACTCGCTCCGTTCTGAGGTGCTGCAGGGCGTTGCCCGTTTCGTTGCGCTGTACGACCACGAGTATGACCCGATTCGTCTGATCAAGCAGCTCAAACGCATCAGCCCCCTGACGATCTACCGCAGCGGGCAGGCGATGAGCGGCCCGAACTATCAGAAGTATATGCACCAGATCCTGAAGGTCTACAACGGCTCCAGCCGTTCTAGGAGCCTTCCTATCAAGCAGTGATGTTCTCTCCTATGGCAACAGTCCTAAAACGTCGCAGAAGCCGTCCGCAGGGCGGCTTTTGCCTACATAAGGAAAAGGGGGATGATTGCTACCGTTTATGTAACGAAGAATTTCGCTTTCGCCGGGGCGAGATCTACTTTGCAGACCTTGACCCGCACTATGGTTCCGAGCAGGGTGGTAAACGTCCTGTTATTGTGATCCAAAATAATACAGGAAATAAATTTGCGCCGACTGTGATCGTGGCTGCTGTAACCTCAAAAAGTCTCCAAAAAGCCAAACCAGCCCACCCATGTTCTCATTGAGCAGAACCCTGCGTTCAGCCGTCCGTCTGTGGTGCTGCTGGAACAGATCTTCACCATTGATAAAGAGCGCATCAACAGTTTTATGGGGATGACCAGTGAGTGGGAGATGGCGCAAATTGAAAAAGCCCTGAAATGCAGTCTGGCATTGGATCGGGAAAATATGAATCCGGAAAGGGGAAATCTGTTTGGGTGAGGAAAATTTGAATCCCCGTGATGCGTACCGTGTGATGCTCCGGGATTACCCGGACGTGCTGAACATCGACCAGATGTGCGAGATATTGAGCGTCAGCACAAAAACCGGGTATGCTCTTTTGAAAAAAGGGAGCGTCCAGCATTTGAAGGTCGGACGCTCCTACCGCATCCCCAAGGCACATCTTTTGACTTATCTCATCGGATTCGCACCCCGGTCACGCTGTCCGGGCGTGACATCCTTGCATTCTCTCCTGCCGTTGGGTACACTGATGGTGTCAGCGGCAGAAGTTACATATTCAAGTGGATGCAAAGACAGGAGGTAACACTATGGTAGCAGGGCATCTGCAAGAAAAAAACGACTTCTACTACATCGTTCTGAGTTACAAGGACACAGACGGAAAGCGAAAGACCAAGTGGGAAGCCACCGGTCTGTCCGTCAAGAGGAACAAGAAGAAAGCCGAGGCTCTTTTGCTGGAACGTCGGAGAAACTTCATGGTTCCTACCGCACCTGCGGAAATTCGCTTAGACGATGACATTCTCTTTTCGGACTTCATGCTGAAATGGTTGGAAGTCACGAAAAGCTCTATCCAGATCACAACCTATGCCAGCTATCAGGGAATGGTGGAGCGCATCATCGTTCCGTATTTCCGCAAGCGCGGCATCAAGCTGGTAGACCTGAAAGCCACCGACTTGCAGGACTTCTACACCAAGCAGCTTGAACGGGTCAAGGCAAATTCCGTGATCCATTATCACGCAAACATCCACAAGGCGTTGAAGTATGCGGTCAAGATCGACCTGATCCCCACCAATCCGGCAGATAAGGTCGAGCGTCCGAAGAAGAACGAGTTCAAAGGCAGCTATTACAGTGCCGATGAGATTCATGCTTTGACGGAGATCGCAGAGGGCACCAAGCTGGAGATCCCGGTTCTGCTGGCATCCTTCTACGGTCTGCGCCGCAGCGAGGTGCTGGGTCTGAAATGGGATGCCATCGACTTTGAAGCCAACACGCTGGAGGTCAAGCACATCGTCACGCAGGCATCCATCGACGGCAAAAAGGTTCTGGTGCAGGCAGACCGTGCAAAGACCAAGTCCAGCCTGCGGACGCTGCCCCTTGTGCCGCCCATCCGTGACCGCCTGCTGATGCTGAAAGGTCAGCAGGAAACCTACCGCCGCCTGTGCGGTAAAGCTACAACCGGGAGTATCTGGGCTATCTGTGTGTGGACGAGATCGGGAACATCATCCGCCCCAACTATGTTTCCGAGCAGTTCCCGAAGCTGTTGGAGAAAAACGGTCTGCGTCCTATCCGCTTTCATGACCTGCGTCATAGCTGCGCCAGCCTTCTTCTGGCAAACGGCGTTCCTATGAAGCAGATTCAGGAATGGCTGGGTCACAGCGACTTCTCCACCACCGCCAACATCTACGCCCACCTCGATTATGCTTCCAAACTCTCGTCTGCACAGGCGATGCTGGAAGGGCTGGGCTATGGCAATGCGTCAGCATGATGCCATACGTCCCAAAGACAGGGTGGACGGGCGATGTTCCGGCAAAAAAGAATGGACAGACGAATAAAATTCATCTGTCCATTCGATTTGGCGGAGCATCAGGGAGTCGAACCCTGGCACCGGTCTCCCGGCCTATCGCATTTCGAGTGCGACCTCTTACGACCACTTGAGTAATGCTCCACATATTAAATTTTAGAATGCTCCGTGCATTCTGGGAAAATTTTGGAGAGAATTTCAGGAGAGAACGACCGAAAATCGTTCGCTCTCGAAGCCGGAAAACCCGCATGAAACCTAGCAAAATCGGAAATCCACTTCCAAAAAGCCAGTTAGATTTCGAGTCGTTCTCGTTACGACCACTTCGATACATCTCCAAGTATATTTTCATAGCAAATTTACGATTTGTATATCGCAAATCGGCCTTGAAACTTGGAATAGTTGCTGTTAGAATATTGTTAGAAAACGCATCGTTCAGACAGGCTTTGAAGCCTGTCAGGACATCAAAATTGACGTTCCCTCGTGTGATATGGAGACACCCGGCGAAGCATCCACTCGGATTTCGAGTCGTTCTCGTTACGACCGCTTCGATACATCTCCATATATTAGCCTTTACAGTATAGCAAAAAAGCGGTTTTCCGTCAACACTTTTCTCCCGTTACGGCACGGCTGCAAGCCATACGCAGCCGGGCGTTTTGCGTTTTTGGGGCAGAAAGCGCGGTTTCTTTGCAAAAAAGGCTGTTCTTTTGGGCGGGAGCGAGTATAATAGGAACGATATTTTTCAAATTTGAAGTATAGAGGAGAGCATTCCAATGGCACAGGCAAAACAAGATATGGGCACCGGCAACATCAAAAAGCTGATGCTGCAGCTCATGATCCCCGCGTGGTAGCGCAGGTCGTGAACCTGTTGTATAACATCGTGGACCGCATTTACATCGGCCACATTGCGGGCATTGGCGCGGCAGCGCTGACCGGCGTGGGGCTGTTCACACCCATTCTGATGCTGCTGAACGCTTTGCCA
>ENA-OQER01000428-OQER01000428.1-human-gut-metagenome-genome-assembly--contig:-NODE-428-length-22878-cov-2.570876_pt1 | contig 22878 bp, 34 predicted proteins | sample MGYA00242797_ERZ504639 | MGnify/ENA primary metagenome ERZ504639 (study PRJEB26092, sample SAMD00036306) | human gut metagenome | host: Homo sapiens | study: EMG produced TPA metagenomics assembly of...
AGCTGGCGCTTGTTGCTCGAGCTGCGCAGGGAGACCCCCACCACCGGGCGATAGCAAGCAGCTTCGAAATCGAAGGTTTTGGGCTGCTTTTCTTTTCTGCTCAGTTTCTTATACTTTGGTGTTTTCTGGGAAGATGCGGAATCATTTTCAGTTGTTGACCCGCTGACAGCCTGACACATTGCCTGCAAGCACCGATTTCTTTGCGGAAACCGGTGCTTTTTGCAGTTGCACTTTCCCCGGGAGATTATTATACTTATAAAAAAGGCCGGGGTGCTGCAAGGACAGGAGGGAAAGCGTATGGCACGGAACAAAACCGCGCAGGGCGGTATCTCCCTGCGCCGCAAGGTCACGGCATGGCTTGCCGCGATTTTGCTGGTCACCATGCTTTCTACTGGCATTGCTACCATGGCAGGTCAGTGACGGTACGCTCCTTTGATATGCTGCTGGCCGACAACGCCGTCTGCTACACGGTGCAAAACGCCTCAAGGACGAAGCCCAGGCCTTTGCTCGCTATGTGCGCCAGCCTACTTCTGAAACCGAACAGGCCTATACCGCCGCCTGCACCGCTTCCGAGCAGAGCCTTGCAGCCCTGCCCTTCGATTATGCCGCATCGGCGAGGAGCGCTATGCCCGTACATGGAACCTTTTGCAAGGGTATGCGGGCTATCGGCAGGAGCGGGATCCTTTTTGCAGCTTTCCCCCTCGGCAGATACCTATATTGAACAGATGTACCATGTGATGGCACTGCAGGACTACCTTGCCGAGTATGCGCTACGTCTGACACAGGCCACGCTGGAACAGGAAAACGCCCTTTACAGCAGCACGGCGGCTCACATCCGGCATCTGCCGTGGCTGTATCTGGGGCTGTTCCTGACGGCGGCTGTACTGGTGCTGCTGCTCATCCGGGTGCTGAGCCGCGCGGTGGTGCGTCCGCTGCTGCGGCTGGCGCAGGCTTCCCGCAGCATTGCCGAGGGCGATTTTTCCAGACCGGACCTACCGGTGAAAAGCAGCGACGAGGTGGGGCGGCTGACGGGAACCTTCAACCAGATGAAGCACGCCATGGCGCAGCAGCTGACCACGCAGCAGGCCTTGCACCGGGAAGAGGTGCGGAACCTTGCATTGGAAAAAGATCTGGAGCACACCCGACTGGAGGTGCTTAAAAGTCAGGTGAATCCGCATTTTCTGTTCAACACCCTGAACATGATCTCCTGCATGGCACGGCTGGAGGATGCTTCCACCACCGACCAGATGATCGTGCATCTGGGCAGTTTGTTCCGGCACAACCTGCGCACCAAGCGCAGCAGATCACGCTGGAGGAGGAACTGGACGGGCTGGAGGACTACATTTATTTGCAGCAAATGCGGTTCGACGGACGCATTACCGTAGAAAAAAGCATCCGGGTGCAGCCTGCGGCGGTTTTGGTGCCGTCCTTTATGCTGCAGCCTGTGGTGGAAAACGCTTACTCGCATGGGCTCAAGTCCCGCGAGGAAGGCGGACGCATCCTGCTGCGGGCATGGATGCAGGACAAGGTGCTGGTGCTCACGGTCGCAGACAACGGCAATGGGATGACCCCAGAGGAACTGGACGCCGTGCAGGCAAAAATTGCCCAGAGCGAGCAGACCGGCCGCAGCATTGGCCTTGGCAATATTTCCCGCCGCATCGGGATGCTGTATCCGGGCGGTAAAATGAAGGTATACAGCCGCGCAGGTCATGGCACGGTGGTGCGGTTTGAACTACCGCAAACGCAGCAGCCGGAAGAAAAGGAGGAGACGCTCTCGTGAAGTGCAAATTGCTGGTGGCAGAGGATGAATTGATCGAGCGCAAGGTGCTGTGCAAGACGCTGCAGAAATATCTGGGGGATTGATCAGCCTGTACGAGGCGAAAAACGGCAGGGAAGCTCTGGAAATTTTTGCCCGCGAAGCGCCGCAGGTGGCTGTGCTGGACATTGAAATGCCGGGTCTCACCGGGCTGGAGGTGGCGCGCAAGATCCGTGAAACAGACAAAAATTGCGCCATCCTGTTCCTGACCGGCTTTGATAAGTTCGACTACGCACGGCAGGCGATCTCTGTGCGGGCGATGGACTATCTGCTCAAGCCTTACAACGAGCAGGAACTGATATTCGCGGTGGAGGATGCCATCCGGCAGGTTTCGGTGCCGCTGCCTGCCCACCCGGCACAGCCCCCTGCCGCCTGCAGAACCCCTCCGCCGGGAAGAGGACGAGGATATGCGCACCGCCATCATCCGTGCCGAGATCAGCCGCTTCATCGACGCTCATTATAGGAGGATATCTCCATGCAGGATGCCGCCGCTGCGCTGCGCTACTCGGACGCCTACTTCTGCAAGCTGTTCAAGCAGTGCTTTAGGGTAAACTTTTCGGCCTACCTGAACGAATACCGGGTGAACAAGGCGCGCCAGCTGATTTTGGACCCGCGCCTGAGCCTGAAGGATATCGGCGCTGCTGTGGGTTACAGCGACGCCAACTATTTTACAAGGGTGTTCAAGCGCCTGACCGGCCAGACCCCTTCGGAATACCGCGTAGCCGCAGCGGAAAAAGCGGCACAAGGATAAATCGGATTCAAAAGAAGCGCTCGTTCTTTCCTGCCTGTGAACAGGAGAGGAACGGGTGCTTTTTTGTTTTGCCAGTTTTTTCGTCCAAAAAACAACAAAAATTGTACTTGGATACAACAAAGACAAAATCGTACTGCGTTTCACAAAATAATCCGGTTTCGCAAAAATGAACGAGTTGTTAAAATATAATCATAGAAAAAACGTGAAAAGAGAGGATGCCATTCATGAAGAGAAGAACGTTTCTGTCGCTGATGGGCGCAGCGGCACTGACCAGCAGCATGATGCTTACCGGCTGCGGTGCCGGCTCCGGTGACGACCGCAAGATCGTGCGCATCGGCCATGTGCAGTCCCAGACCCACCCGGATCATCTTGGACTGGAAGCCTTTGCCAACTACATCAACGAGAAGCTGGGCGATAAGTACCGCGTGGAGGTGTACCCCAGCGAGCTGCTGGGCTCCCAGACCGAAATGGTGCAGCTGACCCAGACCGGTGCCATCGACTTTGTGGTGGCGTCCACTGCCATCATGGAGACCTTCAGTGCCAAATACCAGATCTTCAACCTGCCTTACCTGTTCTCCAGCGTAGAAGCCTACCACGAGGCGATGGACGACCCCGAGGTGACGGACCCCATTTTCAAGACCACTTCCAAGGCCGGTCTGGAGACGGTGGCATGGCTGGATGCCGGCACCCGCAACTTCTACACCATCAAGACCCCTATCAACCAGCCCTCCGACCTGAAGGGTCTGAAGATCCGCGTGCAGCAGTCGCCCACCAACGTGGAAATGCTGCGTCTGCTGGGCGGCACCGCTACGCCCATGGGCTTCGGCGATGTGTACACCGCACTGCAGGCCGGTATTCTGGATGGTGCCGAGAACAACGAGCTGGCTCTGACCGATAACGGTCACGGCGATATCTGCAAGTATTACTCCTACGATATGCACCAGATGGTGCCGGATCTGCTGGTGGCAAACTACGCTTTCCTGAACGAACTCAGCGACGAGGAGCGCGCGATCTTTGAAGAAGGCTTCCAGATTGTGAAGCGCACCGAGCAGGACGCTTGGAGGATGCTGTGGCTGAGGCGAAAGATAAGGCCGAGAACGAGCAGCACGTCAACTTTATTTACCCGGACACTGCACCGTTTCAGGAGGCTATGGCCCCCCTGCACGATTCCGTGCTGGCAGCAAACCCGGAACTGCAGCCCATTTATGACCTGATCCAGCAGCACAACGCTGCCCACACTGCGGACTGAGGAGGAGCATCATGGAAAAACTGAGAAATACCCTGAACAAGGTGCTCAACCTGCTGGCAGGTCTGAGCATGACGGTCATGGTGGTGCTGACCACCTATCAGGTCATCGTGCGTTACATCTTCAATTCTCCCTCCACATGGTCGGAAGAGCTGGTGGGTTATCTGTTTGGCTGGAGCACCATGCTGGGTGCCACCATCGTCTCCGGCGAGCGCGGCCACATGAACATCCCCGTGCTGGTGGACCGGTTCAACCCCACCATGCGCAAGGCGTTCCACATCTTTGCTGAGGTCATCGCCTTCATCTTCTCCGCGACCATTCTGGTGTTCGGCGGTTTTCAGGTGTCCCAGCTGGCTATGGGACAGCAGACCTCCTCGCTGGGCGTTGCCGTGGGCGTGTTCTACTGGGTCATGCCCATCTGCGGCGTGATCATTCTGGTGTATTCCGTGCTGAACATTATCGGCATCGCCAACGGTCCATCTGTCTGGATACCCCGGAGGATGCAGACTTTGCAAAGGTGGAAGCCGAAATGGCTGCCGATGCCGACAAGGAAAATAAGGAGGACTAAGCTGTGGCAATTCAAGCGTTACTCGTAATTCTGGCAGTGCTGCTGGTGCTGCTGTTCCTCGGCGTGCCCATCTCGTACGCCATTGCAGTCTCTTCTCTGACTGCCATCCTTTCTTCCATCGACCTGAACGTGGCCGTGCTGACCGCTGCCCAGCGCACCTTTGTGGGCATGAGCAAGTTCAGCCTGACCGCCATCCCGTTCTTTATTCTGGCCGGCAACATCATGAATCAGGGCGGCATCGCCAAGCGTCTGGTGGATTTCGTCATGGCCATTCTGGGCAAGATGCCCGGCGCACTGCTGGTGACCAACATCGGCACCAACGCCCTGTTCGGCGCCATCTCCGGCTCTGCTTCCGCTGCGGCTGCTGCCGTTGGCTCCATGATCCGCGACGGTGCCGAGGAGCAGGGCTACGACCCCGCCGTGACCGCTGCCACCAACGCTGCTTCCTCCTGCTCCGGTTTGCTGATCCCGCCGTCCAACGCCTTGATCACCTACTCGCTGGCATCCGGCGGCACCTCTGTGGCTGCGCTGTTCATGGCCGGTTACATTCCCGGCATCATCTGGCGCTGTGCTGCTGCGTGGTGGGCGTGCTGCTGGCGGTCAAGCTGGGCTATAAAGGCACCCCCGGTAAGTTTGACTGGAAAAATCTCGGCATCTGCACCCTGCGCGCTCTGCCTTCCCTGTCCCTGATCATCGTGGTCATCGGCGGCATCATCGGCGGTGTGTTCTCTGCCACCGAAGGCTCTGCCATTGCCGTTGTCTATGCGCTGATCCTTGCCTTCTGCTACCGCTCCATCAACCTGAAAAGCCTGTGGAAGATCCTCGTGGACTCTGCCAAGATGTCCGGCATGGTGGTGTTTCTTGTGGGTGTTTCCAACATTCTGGGCTGGGTCATGGCCTTTTTGCAGATCCCGGATGCTGTGGCAGCAGCCTGCTGAGCCTGACCAGCAACAAGTACATCATCCTGCTCATCATGAACGTGATCCTGCTGGTGTCCGGCACCTTCATGGACGTGACCCCGGCCATCCTCATCTTCACCCCGCTGTTTCTGCCCATCTGCCAGAGCTTTGGCATGAGCACCATCCAGTTCGGCCTGATCCTCGTGTATAACCTGTGCATCGGCAACATCACCCCGCCTGTGGGCAACGCACTGTTCGTGGGCATCAAGGTGGGCCGCACCTCGCTTTCCAAGGTCATGCCGTACATGCTTATGTACTATGTGGCCATCATCGGCGGCCTGCTGCTGGTCACCTTTATCCCGGCAGTGTCTACCGCACTGCCGCAGGCAATGGGCCTGATGTAACTGAGACATCTCCTTCTTCTCCTAAAAAAAGGCGGTACCTGCTTTGCGGCGGGCACCGCCTTTTTCTGTCTCTTGCACAAAGGCAACCTTGTGCGCTATACTATCTGCAAAGGGAGGGAGGGCACCATGCGCAGACGGACTTTTTTAGCCGGGCTGGGCTTTGCAGCCTTGCAGCTGGCAGGCTGCGGCGCAAAGCCACAGACCACACCGGACTATGTGCTGACCTATGCCGACAACCAGCCCGCCGGGTACCCCACTACGCAGGCGCGCAGTATTTTGCAGACCTTGTGCAGCAGCAGACTGGGGGCAAGGTGGTCATTCAGGTCAAGGCGAACGGCGAGTACGGCTCGGAACAGCAGGTGTGGGAACAGCTTGCCATTGGCGGCGTAGATTTTGCCCGTGTGTCGCTCTCGGTTGCCACGGACGATCTGCCCCGGCTCAACGTGCTGCTGCTGCCGTATCTCTACCGGGATGCCGACCACATGTGGCGCGTGCTGGACGGCAACATCGGGGCTGAGTTTTGCAGGACTTACCGCGCAGGGGCGCGTGGGCCTGAGCTGGTACGACGCGGTGCCCGCTCGTTCTATGCCCGTCAGCCGGTGCGCAGCCTAAGCGATCTGCAGGGCAAGACCATCCGCGTGCAGGATTCGCAGATCGTGATCGACATGATCCGCCTGCTGGGTGCAGTGCCGGAGACCACGGCGTACAGCGACATCTACTCGGCGCTTGAGACCGGGCAGATCGATGCCGCCGAAAACAACTGGCCGGCCTACTATTCCATGGAGCACTATAAGGTGGCGCGGTACTACATGGCCGATGAGCACAGCCGCGTACCGGAGGTGCAGCTGGCTTCCGGCCGCACATGGGATGCACTGTCGGAGGAATACCGGCAGATCCTGCAAGCGTGCGCCCGGGCATCGGCGCAATACGAGCGCCAGCTCTGGGCGCAGGAGGAAACAGCTGCCCGAAAAGCGGCATTGGCTGGCGGGTGCCAGGAACTGCCGCTGCCCGAAGAAGAAATGCAGAACTTCCGGCAGCTGGTGCAGCCGCTATACCGAAAATACTGTGCCGACTATCTGCCGCTGGTGGAAGAGATACAGGCAGAGTGATAACAGAAAAGGGACGAGTCAAATAAAAAGGCTCACAGCTTTGAGGTTATGCTGCGGAGCACTTTTCCTCCACGCCCACTCCGTGGAACAGCAAACAAGCCAGACCCGCCGGTCTGGCTTGTTTGCAATATCAAAATAAATGTTTCCGCTGAATATACCCAAGGTGCAGCGAGGGTCTTCTGAATCAAAAACTCTCACTCAGCTCACATATCTATCGGTCGCGCTGATGATGTTGGCATTGCTTCCAGACTTTCATACACGTTCACAACGGCATAGTGCATCTCAGCACCCGGATAAACCGTGGTTGCTTCGCACAGGATGCGGTAGTTCGTGCCTGCCACGGTCTGGGTGCTCAACAGCGCCACCGGCACATAGTCCACGCCCACAAAGCCCTCTGTGGCCTTGTTGAACGCCGCCGTGGCTTCATCCGTCATGGCGGGTGACTCCGCTTCCTGACAGGTGCCCACAGCGCCTTCCTCATAGTCCAGATTTGTCAGGCACAGCGGGTCGCCAATGTCCAGAATTTCTGCCTTGCCCAGCCAGCCGCGCTGCAGCGTGACCACAACATACTCTTCCTGTGCGCCCGGTACGACGACAGTCGCCTTGCACAGAATGCGGTACTGGATACCGGAGCCGGTGGTGCGGCTTGCCAGCAGGGCCACGGGCGTGTAGGAACGCCTCCAGACCTTCAAAGGCCTTGTCGAACACTTTGCGGACTTTCTCGGTCAGTGCCGGGTCGGAAGCACGCTTCCAGCTGCTGGAAATACAGTTTTCCTCAGCCACAGCAGAAACTGGTTCCACCGTCTCTGCCGAAAGTGCGTATGCCTGTACCGCGCCGCCTGCCAGCAGGGAAAGAGCCATCACAGCCGTCATGCAAACAGAAACCGTCTTTTTCATAATAATATATCCCCTCTTCTTATTGTGTGTCGCTGCCGGGGTGTGCACCCGGTTTTGTCGCTTCATTCTGGATACGAATGAGCCTCTCCCCGGAATTGCACGGGTTTGAAATATTTTCCAAAAAAAGAAAAAAGCCTGTGTGCACAGTCCTGAATGACAGGCTCTGCATCCCTCCTGAACATCCCTCCAATTTCCATTTGGGCGATCCAAATCGAAAAAACAGAGTAGAGGGAAAACGCATCGAAAAATCGTGGATATTTCAAATTATTGTTCATTGAGGCGTGAATTTTGCCTTTGTGAAGTGGGAACCAGATATCACTGGATATCACTGGATGACACCAGATGGAAGATGAGGATAAAAACTCAAAATCCCTTGTGCTAATAACACGTGTGGGTTCCGACCCCACCACCGGCATAAAAAGGAAGCCTCCAGCTTGTCTGGGGGGCTTTCTTTTTATCTGCGGCGTGTGAGCGGGTCGAACAGCACGACCCTGCACAGCAGGGGAGCAATCAGCCCTGCGGCTGTTGCTCAGTGCGCGGGAGACCCCCACCACCGGCATAGAAGCCAATCAGGCATTCGCCCAAGTGCCGTTAAGTTAAGAGGCTAAAGAAAAATAGACTTCATCGAAAAGATGAGGTCTATTTTTTTGAAAAAGATCAGAAACAGATTTTACGCACCCTTTGCCGGATATGCCAAGCCCCCGCAGAACACGGGATCTGCAGGGGCCTTGCGGGCAATATTTTTACAGCATTTTGACCGCCAGTGCTTCACTGGTGCGATCCTGTGCGGCGTTGGCATTTTCGGGGTCGTCCATGGTGTAGCGCAGCACCAGCACTTCAGCCACATACAGCAGCGCCACCTTGACCGGGATGTTGCCGGAGTCCAGCGGGCTTTCCTGCGCACCACACAGCAGCACGATATCCGCCAGCTTTGCACCGGGCGAATCCTCATAATGGGTGAGCAGAATGATCTTTGCGCCCGCCGCTTGGCCGCGCGCAGCGTTTCCAGCATATCGCGGGTAGCGCCGGAATAGGAAACGAACAGCACCACATCCTCCGGGGTCATCAGGCTGGCCGTGATCAGCTGCATATGGCTGTCGCCTGCCGTGCGGAACTTGGTGGAGATGCAGGCAAAGCGGGCGCAGATATCATTTGCAATATACATGCTGCCGCCCTGACCAAGGCAGTACACCTGCCGGGCCTTGTGCATCAGCTCCGAAGCCTTGTCCACCGCCTCCGGCGAAAGATTGTTCTGGGTGCCGTTGATAGTAGTCATCAGCAGGGCGCTGGCGTGCTCGCACAAAGTTGCCGTGTCGGCATCCGGCTCCGGCACATGCTGGTTGACCAGTGCACCGGTGGCGTTGGCCTGCGCCAGCGCAATGCGCATTTCATGATAGCCCTCAAACCCCAGCGCCCGGCAGAAGCGGAACACCGTTGCCTCTGCCACACAGCACTCCTTTGCCAGCGAGGAGATGGACAGATACTGTGCCTCTGCCGCGTGCTGCACAAGATAGTCCGCCACGGTGCGGCCCGATTTTGTCAGGTCGCCCTGATGCTGCTGCAGCAGCTCCCAAAAATTCGTTGCCATTTTTCTTTTTCCTCTTTTCCGGCGCAGCAGTCCACCGACCCGGATCAGCTGCCGACCGTTTCATTCACCTTTATAAAAAGTATAAAAGAATCGTCCCCGCTTCGCAAGAGACGCATTGCCCACATTTTGGCCCGCAGTTCTGTGCAGAGCACACAGTTTTGGCGGAAAAACCGGCCATTCTGTGAAAATATCTTTCAATTTTACATTTTTGTTTAGAAAAAACATTTTCACTATTGTTTTGGTGGGTTTGTACCATTTTGTAATAATTTCAGAAGAGTAAAGCAAGTTTTTCTTTGCATTTCAACATATATCCCACGCTTTTGTGCACAATGCACACTGTCATTCTGAAAATTTATGAAAACCATGAATGGACAAAATGAAAATATTTTTCTATAATGGAGCCATCAAGAGCGGCCGCTGGCACGGCAGGCCGCCAACAACGTGAAGCATCTTGAATGCGAAGGAGAAACTACTATGAAAAACTGCATTTCCCGCCGTTCGTTCCTGAAGGCCGCTGGCATTCTGGGCGCAGCCGGCGCTCTGGCCGCATGCGGCGGCTCTTCTGCAAGCACCAGCACTGCTGCTTCCACCGCAGGTTCTACCGCTGCAAGCGCAGCTGCTTCTTCCACCAGCATCAAGCTGTGGACATACCCCATCGGCGCTGGGGCAATGACGAGACCGTTCAGGGTCTGGTTTCCAGCTTCAACGCAAAGTATCCTGACATCAAGGTCACTGTGGAGTATCTGGACTACACCAACGGCGACGATCAGGTGAACACCGCCATCGAGGGCGGCAGCGCACCTGATCTGATCATGGAAGGTCCCGAGCGTCTGGTTGCAAACTGGGGCGCAAAGGCGTTATGGCTCCGCTGAACGACCTGTGGACCGATGATGCCAAGAAGGACATTTACGAGTCCGTTGAGTCCGCCTGCAAGGACACTGCCGGCAATTACTACGAGTATCCCCTGTGCATGACCGCACACTGCATGGCCGTGAACATGACCAAGGTCAAGGAAGTGGGCGCTGACCAGTACATTGATACCGACAAGCATACCTGGAGCACCGACGGCTTCCTGAAGACCGTTGATGCCCTGTACAACGGCGGTTACGAGAACGTTGCAGCCATCTACTGCGCAGGTCAGGGCGGCGATCAGGCACCCGCGCCATCATCAACAACATGTACGGCGGCACCTTTACCGATGCAGCCCACACCAAGTACACTGCCGACTCCGCCGAGAACATCAAGGCGATCCAGACCCTGCACGACACCAAGGGCATCAACTTTGACGCTTCCATCGCAGGCGGCGACGAGATCACCCTGTTCCGCAACGGCACCCTGCAGATGGCATTCTGCTGGAACATTGCACAGCAGGCCAACAGCGACAACAACGCCGCCGGTCTGACCAACGATGGCGACGAGATCTTCCCCATGGCCTTCCCCACCGACAGCGGCGACCCGAAGCTGTGCGGCGGCATCTGGGGCTTCGGCATCTTTGATAACGGCGACGAGGCCAAGATCGAAGCAGCCAGGACCTTCATCGACTTCATCGCTGCCGACCCCGATCAGGTCAAGGACAGTGTGCTGGCTTCCACCTACTTCCCGGTCCGCACCAGCGTGGGCGATATCTACGCCGACAACGAGATCATGAGCGAGTACAGCAAGTTCATGGCTTATCTGGGCGACTACTACCAGATCACTCCGGGCTGGGCAACCGCACGTACCGAGTGGTGGAACATGCTGCAGCGCGTCGGCTCCGGTGAGGATGTCGAGACTGCCGTCAAGACCTTTGTGGACAACGCAAACGCTGCCGCACAGGCATAAGCCCATCCACTCTGCCGGGGGCAGATAATTATTGACGCTTCGCCCCTTCCTCGAAGACCCCGACGAGGGAGGGGCTTTATTTGTAAAAAAAAAAATCATAACCGAAAGGAACGGTGATCCTCTTGGCTGCAAAAACGGCGATCAAAGAGCCTAAGCGCAGCAGTGCGCTGGTACGGCGCGAGACCTTCGCTTCCTATTGCTTCCTGCTGCCCAGCCTGATCTTCTTTCTGGGCTTCGTCATTTACCCCATGGTGCTGTGCGTGGTGACCAGCTTCTTCGATTCCACCATGAACCGTGCCGATATCTTTGTGGGCCTTGCAAACTATAAGGAATTGTTCACAGACCCCATCTTTCTGGGTGCCTTAAAGAACACCTTCATCATCGTGGTGGTGTCCGTGCCCGTGACCTGCGCCTTCTCGCTGTGGGTCTCCTCTGCCATCGTAGACCTGCCCGAGTGGGCTACCAGCCTTTTCCGTTGCGTGTTCTACCTGCCCGTGGTCACCGGCTCTGTGGCTGTTACCGTGGTGTGGAAGTGGATGTACAACAACTACTACGGCATCTTCAACTATCTGGGCAAGACTCTGGGCCTCATTGACAAGAACATCAACTGGCTGGGCGATGAGCGCTTTGCTCTGGGCTGCATCATCCTGATCCTGCTCACCACCTCTGTGGGCCAGCCCATCGTGCTGTACGTTTCCGCTCTGGGCAATGTGGACCAGTCCATCGTGGAAGCCGCAGAAGTGGACGGTGCTACCGATTTCCAATGCTTCTGGAAGATCAAGTGGCCCGCCATCATGCCCACCACCCTGTACATTCTGGTCATTACCACCATCAACTCCTTCCAGTGCTTTGCGCTGATCCAGCTGCTGACTTCCGGCGGCCCCAACCACAGCACCGATACCATCATGTACTACATCTACTACACCGCCTTCAAGCTGTACCGCTACGGCTACGGCAACGCAATGGGTGTTGTGCTGGCAGTCATCATCGCCATTCTGTCGGCTGTTCAGTTCAAGCTGGGCAACCAGGATAATTAAAGGAGGTGCCGGACAATGAGTGCAAATGCCGCTGCAAAAAAGCAAAAACCGTTGAAGCGTCACCCCAGTAAGCTCAAGAGAATGAGCGCCTACATGATCCTGACGCTGATCCTCATCAGCATCGTTGCGGTGCTGTTCGCCTTCCCGCTATACTGGATCATCACCGGTTCCTTCAAGACCGGTGCCGCCATCAACGCCACCACCCCGGAATGGTGGCCCAGCCAGTGGGTGCTGACCAACTACCAGAAGCTGTTTTCCGGCAAGAGCGCCCCGCTGTGGCAGCTGGCTGTGCCCTTTGGCTCCAAGTTCAGCGCTAACGGCGAGCCCATCTACTTCTCGGTAGGCCCCACCGCTCCCGCTGCCATCCGCTGGATGATCAACACCGTGTTCATGGCCGTCATGTCCATGATCCTCACCTGCATCACCGCCGCCATGGCCGGCTATGCACTGGCAAAAAAGCGCTTTGTAGGCCGCAAGCTGCTGTTCACCCTCATCGTGTGTGCAATGGCTCTGCCCAAGCAGGTCATCCTGATCCCCCTGCTGCGCGAAATGAGCAGCCTGAACCTGTACAACACCATCTGGGCCGTCATCTTCCCCATCGTGGGCTGGCCCTTTGGTGTGTTCCTGATGAAGCAGTTCAGTGAGGGCATCCCCACTGAGATGCTGGAAGCAGCCCGCATCGACGGTGCAAGCGAGGCCAAGACCTTCATCGATATCGTGCTGCCCATGGTCAAGCCGGGCATCGGTGCACTGGCCATTTTTACCTTCATCAACAGCTGGAACGACTACTTCATGCAGTTGATCATGCTGTCCAGCACCAGCAACCTGACCATCTCGCTGGGCATTGCAAAGCTGCAGGCTGAGAACAGCACCGACTTTGGCCTGATCATGGCAGGTGCCGCACTGGCTGCTGTGCCTATCATCATCATCTTCCTCATTTTCCAGAAGTACTTTACCAAGGGCATCGCTATGGGTGCTGTTAAGGGCTAAAATCCCGACCGCCGCCTGCGGGCAAAGACTTCCCCCGGCCGGGGGAAGATGTCGCGCAGCGACAAAAAGGGGCATGCAGGGAGGGATTTTTGGCGCAGCGGTCTGCAAGACGCAAGGCCCGCCCAAGGGCCGAAGCGGATGCAGGGCACCGCAAGAGGGCATTGAACCCGTTACCCGAAAAAGAAAGCGTACGAGCTTGATGCAAAATCATTTCATCTGTATTTATTACTATTTTTAAAGAAGGGTTTGGAACATGAAAGATATCAAAAAATATCAGGGTGTCATCCCCGCCTTTTACGCCTGCTACGACGCAGAGGGCAATATTTCTACCGAGGGTGTCAAGGCCCTTACCCGCCATCTGATCGCCAAAGGCGTCAAGGGCGTGTATGTAGGCGGTTCCTCCGGCGAGTGCATCTACCAGCACGTGGATGAGCGCAAGGCCGTTCTGGAAGCCGTGATGAGCGAAGCCAAGGGCAAGCTGACCGTCATTGCGCATGTCGCTGCAACAATACCGCCGACAGCGTGGAGCTGGCCCGCCATGCCGAGAGCGTGGGCGTGGATGCCATTGCATCCATTCCTCCTATCTACTTCCACCTGCCGGAGTACGCCATTGCAAAGTACTGGAACGATATGTCCGCTGCTGCTCCCAACACCGAGTTCGTCATCTACAACATCCCGCAGCTGGCAGGCACCGGCCTGACCATGAGCCTGCTGAAGGAAATGCTGAAGAACCCCAACGTGATCGCAGTGAAGAACAGCTCCATGCCCACCCAGGACATCCAGATGTTCAAGGATGCCGGCATCGCTGCCCGCGGCGAGGGGAATTTTGTGGTGTTCAACGGTCCCGATGAGCAGTTTGTTTCCGGCCGCGTCATCGGCGCAGACGGCGGCATCGGCGGCACCTACGCCGTCATGCCGGAGCTGTATCTGGCCATGAACGAGCACATCAACAAGGGCGAGATCGAAGCCGCCCGCGCCATCCAGTACGAGGCCGACCGCATCATCTACAAGATGTGCGAAGCCCACGGCAACCTGTACGCCGTGCAGAAGGAGATCCTGCGCCGGATGTACGGTCTGGAGCTGGGCGGCGTGCGTGAGCCGATGCCCGGCCTGATCCCGGAAGATGAAGCCATCGTGGCCGAAGCACAGGCCATGATCGAAGCTGCCATCGCAAAACTGTAAAATTGAAGCAGCGCCCCTCTCCGTCTCTTTTCAGAGGGGAGAGCGGGCGCTTGTTTTTGGAGGGACGTTTTATGATCTGTGATACCCTGCAGCACCTGACGCGCTACAAGGGCCTTTGCAAAAATCTCGACACGGCCATTGATTACCTGCTGACCCACGACCCTGCCAGCCTGCCTCTGGGCCGCACCGAGGTGATGGCGAGGAGGTATTCATCAACACGATGGATGCCACGCTCCATTCCGACCACGGCTACCACCCGGAATATCACAAAAAGTACGCCGACCTGCAGCTCGACATCACCGGCAGCGAGGGCTGGGGCTTTACCACAAATCCCGGCAGGGAGATCGGCGATTTTACCGGCGACTGCGGTTTTCAGGACAGCGCCAGTGTCGTGACCGGCACACTGGGCGAAGGACGCTTTGTGCTGTTCTTCCCCACGGAGCTGCACAAACCCGGCCTTGTACAGCACGGCTGTGTGGGCGTGCGCAAGGCTGTTGTAAAGATTCGGATGGAGGATTGAACGATGGATAAGGAAAAGCTGTTTGCTCAGATCAAAGGCGGTCTGATCGTCTCCTGTCAGGCACTGGAGACGGAGCCCCTGTACACGAAAGAAGGCGGCGTGATGCCGCTGATGGCAAAAGCCGCCGCCATGAGCGGTGCTGTGGGCATCCGTGCCAACACCGTGCGCGACATTACCCAGATCAAGCAGGTGGTGGATCTGCCGGTCATCGGCATCATCAAAAAGGACTACCCCGCACGCCCATGTACATCACCGTTACCATGAAGGAAGTGGACGAGCTGGTGGAGTGCGGCGTGGACATCCTTGCCGTGCAGGGCACCGGTGCCTGCGCCCGGACGGCTCCACCTCCGCCCAGTTCATCCGCGCCATCAAGGCAAAGTATCCCGACCAGCTGGTGATGGCCGACTGCGACAACTTTGAGAATGCCATGGCTGCGCCGAAGCCGGTGCCGACTTTGTGGGCACCACCATGCGCGGCTACACCCCGGAGACCAAGGGCATTGACGATATCGACTTTGATTTTGTCCATAAGCTGGCCGCAGAGTGCCCGGCAAAGGTCATTGCCGAGGGCCACATCCACTACCCGGAGCAGGCGGTCAAGGCGCTGGAAGCCGGTGCATTCGCACTGGTGGTGGGCGGTGCCATCACCCGCCCGGCAGAGATCACGGCCCGCTTTACCGGTGCCATCAACGCCGCAAAAAAGTAAAATGGAGTGTGCCGGATGAAACAGTATTTTGGCATTGATATCGGCGGCACCGCCGTCAAGCTGGGCATCGTGGATGAGACCGGCAGGGTGCTGCTCAAGGGCGAAGAGAGTGTCAGTTTTGACGGCTACCAGACGCCTGTTCTCACCACCGTGCGCAGGGCCGCAAAGGAGTTTTTGACCGCAAATTCCATCCCGGTGGAAAGTCTTGCGGGCATCGGCGTTTCGGCCACCGGTCAGATCGACAGCCGCAAGGGCATCGTGGCCGGTACCTGCGGCAACTTTCCCAATTACATCGGCAGCCCTATCAAGGCTGCGCTGGAAAAGGACTTCGGCCTGCCCGTCACAGTGGCCAACGACGCCAACTGCATGACACTGGGTGAAGTGTGGGTCGGCGCTGCACAGGGCTATACGGACGTGATCGGTGTGACCCTTGGCACCGGCGTAGGCGGCGGCATCCTGACCGGAGGCCATTTGTTAGAGGGTGCACGGGGCCTTGGCGGTGAGCTGGGCCACTACCGCACCCACGCACTGGACGGTGTGGACTGTACCTGCGGCGCAAAGGGCTGCTGGGAACGCTACGCTGCCACCACCGCGCTGGTGCGCGCCGCACAGGAAAAGGATCCCCGATTGGAAGGATGGCCGCGCCATCTTTGCCGCAGCGAAGCAGGCAACGAGACAGTTCTTGCCCTGCTGGACCACTGGACGGACGAGATCGCACAGGGCCTTGCCGGCATGGTGCACATCTTCAACCCGCAGCTCATTCTGATCGGCGGCGGCGTGAGCGCGCAGCAGAAACTGCTGATCGAACCCATTGCCGCAAAGGTGAAAGCATCGGTCATGCCCGCCTTTGCAGAGGGGCTAGAAGTGCGCGCCGCGCAGCTGCACAACGATGCCGGTATGGTGGGCGCAGTGTACTACTTCCGGCAGACCATGGAAAAGGAGTAATCATATATGAAAACACATATCCTCTGTCTGGGCGATTCCAACACCCACGGCTACTGTGCCGATCCGAACGACTGCGCCGACCACGGCATCCGCTTCAATGAAGAGGAGCGCTGGACCTGCGCCTGCAGAAGGCGCTGGGCGACGAATACCTTGTGACCGAAGAGGGACTTTCCGGCCGCACCACCGTATTTGTGGACCCCATCCACGAATCCATGGATGCCCTCAGCGTTATCTATGCCCTGCTCAAGAGCCATGAGGTCATCGACCTGCTCATCATCATGCTGGGCACGAACGATGTGAAGGAGCGCTTTGGTGCCAATGCCGCCTGCATTGCTGCGGGCATGGAGCGGCTGATCCTCAAGGCCAAGAGCGTGGACTGCTGGGGCACCAAGCAGCCCAACATTCTGGTGGTGGCACCTCCTCCCATCGGCGCAGGCTTCCACGACGCTGTGATGGGCGATGGCTGTGTGGAAAAATCTGCCGGTGTAGCCGGGCAGCTCCGCATCATCTGCGAGCGGCAGGGCGTGCACTTCCTCGATGCAAAGGACTGCGAGTTCAACAAGGTGGATTTCATGCACCTGACCCGCAAGGCCACGCACAGCTGGCGGAGCTGCTGGCAAAAGAAGTGCCGGGCCTGATCTGAGCACGATTTTAAATGCTCTCCGCTTCGCTCTGAGCATCTTTAGCGGAAATACTATTTTTATTAGAGCAATACCGGACAGACTGCGGTCTGTCGGTATTGCATTTTTCACGGAAGGATCATGACCGCAAACAGCATCGGCTCAATTCATCTTGTAAATACCGTTAAAATCGGCTATACTTTCCGCAGAAAGAACCATTGAAAGGAACTGTGCCATGCCTGAACTTTTAAAAGCGCCTGTCACCCCTGCTCAACAGGCAAGAGATGCCCTTTTAGGTGCCTTGTGGGCCTTGCAAGGGCCACCACCAACGAGCCCAAAACGGACGACACCGACGAGGTGCTGAACGCCGGTCTGCGCCTTGCCGCGCAGCCGGATGCACCGGAGGAAAGGCTGCAGCGGATGCTTGCCATCGTCCAGACTGAAAAGCACCGCGTTGCCCCGGGCTGCGCCACCTGTGCCATGCCCTGCGGCAACACGAACGATTACGATTTTGTCCGCCTGTGGGCTGCGCCCGAGAGTATCCGCACCCTCAAGCTGCAAATGCTTTCTGCCGCGTTTGCGCTGGCCCAAAAGCGCCCGCAGGGTCAGGCGCAGGCCGCCGTTTATCAGCTGCTGTTCACCCTTGCCGAGGACTGGGACGAGGAGCTTCTCACCCCTGTTGTGCAACACGCCGAGGAGCTTTGCCGGGAGTAAATCCGGGCCGGAAAGCCGCCGCTTTTACCCGCCGGGTTTGTAGCGGGAGCGTTCCCGGCGCAAACCAGAAAGGTCCGCCCTTTTTGCGTGTTTTTGTGGCAGTTCCGTAATACTGTTGCATCAAAATGCATTCCAGTGAGTTTCACACCCGATTTCCTGCCTTTTTCCGAAAGTTTTTTCGACAAAGACTTTACAAACCATTTCTAAAAACTTATTATATAAGTAATATATTTCATGGAGCCAATGCTGTGCAGCCCCCTGTGCAGCATTCAAATACGATCAAGGAGGGGTTTATCTATGCCCGAAAAGAAAAAGACCGCAGCGGCTGCTCCTGCTGTGGAAGCTCCTGCGCTGAGGCCAAGGAGTCTAAGACCCGTAAATCTGCCAAGGCCCCTGCACGCCGCGGCCGTCCCCCGCTTGCACCGGAGCTGTACGTGGAGTTCAGCGGCAAGCAGTATAACGTGACCGATATCATCGACCGTGCCAAGGCCGATTACCGAGCTACCCACAAGGTTGGCGTGCAGTCCTGCAAGGTATACGTCAAGCCCGAGGAAGACGCTGCCTATTACGTGATCAACAAAGTCTCCGGCAAGCTGGAGCTGTAACTTTTCCTGTCTTCTTTTCTCCTGCTTCAAAGCACTCCGCACCTGTTTTGCGGCAGGTTGTCCGTTCCCACACAAGGCTCCATTTTAAACCGTAAAAAAGCTGCCCTGCATCCAAAAATGCAAGGCAGCTTTTCATTTTACATCAAACCATCTTTTCCAGAACGGATAATGCTGGATCACGGGGTCCGGGTCCGGGATCTCGAACACATAGCGCTCGGTAGCGTTGATCACGGTGGTCTTGCCGCGGGTGCATACGCGCGGCAGCTTTGCATCATAGTTCAGGTGCACATGGCCGTGCACGAACCACTGCGGCTCGTATTCATCCATCAGATCATTGAAGCACGCAAAGCCCTTGTGAGCACGATCCGTGCTGTCGTTCAGGCCAGCCGCCGGGGAGTGGGTGAGCAGCAGGTCGATGCCGCCCACATGATGGGCCTTGCGCCAGAGTTTGCGCACACGGCGGCGCATTTCCCTTTCCGTATACTGGAAGCTGTCCTCCCGGTTATTGTAGCGGATGCTGCCGCCCAGTCCCATAATGCGCAGGCCCTTCCACACATACACGCTGTCGTCCACACAAATGCATCCGCCAGGTTCATTTTCCCTGTAACTGCCGTCGTGGTTGCCGTGGACATACAAGATGGGCGCAGCCGTAAAGTTCGTAAGATATTCCAGATACTTCTGCGGCAGATCCCCGCAGGAAAGGATCAGGTCGATGCCTTCCAGATGTTCGCGGGTACCGTAGTCCCACAGTGCTTTAGAGGCACATCCGAAATTGCAAGAATTTTCACATCGGTTTGCTCCGTTCTCTCTCGGCCTGAGGGCCGCTTATTTCACAAACCCTTTCAGGTATTGAGGCCGTTGATTGCCATAAGCACATGCGTTTTTACATCCAGTTCATCGTAGTGCGGCAGCGCACCTTCCACGCATTCGTCCAGCCAGTCCATCTCCATCAATTCCTTGGGACTGTAGACCACGGCCTCCGGCGAGTGCAGCACATGCCCCTGCGCGTACAGGTCTTCCGGGAAGATGCGCAGGTTGTTCTCGCTCAGCATCTTTTCCATCAGGTCCAGCAGCTGTAAGTGCCTGCGGGCAGGTCTTTGCTGTAATCGATCTCCTCTGCGCCGCTGCTCATCCCCCACCAGTAATTCACGGCTCTGGCTCCCGCTGCATCGCTGTCCCATGCACCGTCAAAAATGGAACGGATGATCTCGATATAAAACGTATCCCACCGCCACACGGGCAGGCCCAGCGGCTGCAAACTGCCGTCCGGCATGCGGCGCACAAGGCCGTAATCCCGGTGGGTGCCTTCCGGCTCGCGGTTATCGCGGGCATAGAAGATCTCCACATCCTGCCGGTCGGAGAAATCCAGCGGGTGCGCCGGGTCCGGCAGGCAGGCCCAGCGCAGCACCACCTTTGCGTCCGGGCGCACGGTCTTCAGGCCCTGCGCATAGGCGTTTACTGCCGCCGGGATGCCGTACACCGGGTTTGCCGCCACATAGCCTACGCGGTCGGTCTTGGTCAGTACACCGGCCAGAATGCCCAGCAGATAGGTCACTTCATACGTGCGGGGATAGTAGGTGCGCACCAGCGGGTGCGGTGCGTTGAGCGAGCAGTTCAGGATGCGGGTCTGGGGTGCTGGGCCGCCACCTTCAGGCAGGCGGTATGCATCCGGGCACTTGAGGTGAACACCACGTCGCATTGTCGTGGGCCACATCCTCCAGCACCTGCTCCGCGTCCACCTCAGGCTCGATGTTCTCTTTGCGGGTGATGAATACCCGGTCCGGGAACGCCTGCTGCAGCGCTTCGATGCCCTTGTCGTGGGCGCGCACCCACGCGCTGCTCTCGGCATTGTGCTCGTGCAGAAACACCACCTTCAGCTCGCTGGGCTTTGTAAAGATGTTCAGCTTTGCCAGCAGCGGTTCGCCGGGGCCCTGCTTCGGCTCCAGCGAAAGGGTCACGGCCTGCGGCTCGGTGAGCACCTTCACCTCATCCCACAGCTTTTCCAGATTCTGCTTCATCTGGCTGGGCGTGCTCTCGCAGGCATCCGCGTAACGGTAGACCGACAGATACACCAGCATGGCATCGCCGGCAGTCAGATTCAGTCCGCCGCCGCCCAGAGCCAGAAACTGCTGGCGGAACATGGTATAGAAGGAGGAAAAGCTCAGCCGGTCATCATCCGTCCAGCTTTCACCGCTGGCCTTGCACACCAGCGTCTGCAATTTTGCGTAACCCCCCAGACGGGAGAAATGCACATCGTTGACCTTGGAGAGCTTATAAAAATCCAGAAATTCGTAGTAGATACGGTTTTCCAGACTGTCGTTCCGTTCCGGGACGAGCCGCGTGACCGTGCCCGCGATCCTGACCGCATCAAAATACTTGAGCACCGATACCCGCTTGTTGCCTTCCTGCACATAGAATTTGTTCAGGAACTCGTAGGCGATGATGGGGGTGTGGATGCCCTCTTCCAGATGTGCATCGCAGAGGTTTGACACTTGCCTGCAAACTCGGTGTCCGGCTCCAGCAGGGGCATAAAGTTCGGTGCAAAGGCGGTGTGACGGCCGCTGGTCTTTGTGCCGACGATGCTTTCCGCCGGGATCTCCACAAGGCCCAGCGGCTCCTGCGCCACGATGTTCACATTGACCAGAATATCGTCCAGCACCGCAAGATACGGCGACTGGCCGCGCGCCACACAGGCACGGTAAGCACGCTGGCCGCTCTTCAGTGCGTTCTTGTAATCTTCCAGCATAGTTGCTCCTTTTTCTCAGCTGCAATGCGCTGCAGCCAGCTGCCGCAGCGTCCTTCTTTAGTATACCATGAAATTTGATTTTATGGGAGGATTTTCCGCACAAAAGAGTTGATTTATCCTGCAGTTTCAGGTACGATAATAGAAAGCAAACAATGATAGGAGCACTCTTTCCATGCAGACCGAACAGATCCCCGTACTCAAGGCCGACGAATATCCCGGCGGCATCTGGTATTACGAGCCGCATACATATCAGCCTTACCGTTACGTACTGGGCCGCGTTGGCACCCACCCGCTGGTATGCATTGGCATCAACCCCAGCACCGCCCAGCCCGGTGCGCTGATCCCACCTTGAAAGTGTGGAGCGCCTTGCCGCCGCCAACGGCTTTGACAGCTGGATCATGTTCAACGTGTATCCCCAGCGCGCCACCGACCCTAACGATATGGACCGTGTGCCGGACCGCGCCCTGTGTGACGAAAACCTGCGCTGGCTCAAAGCCGTTCTGGCCCAGACCGAACCCACCATGTGGGCAGCGTGGGGCACGCTGATCGAAAAGCGGGACTATCTGCCGGCCTGATGCGGGAGATGGTGGCCCTGACGCGGGAGCGGGAGATCCCGTGGGTCACCTTTGGCAGGCGCAGCAAAAAGGCCACCCCCACCACCCGCTGTACCTGCGCAAGGATTCCACCCCGGAACCCTTTGATGTGGAAAATTATCTGGACACCTGCTTTTAATTTTTCAGGTGCCCGATGCGGAGGGATCTTTTTTGACCGCAGAACATTATCACGCCCTGCACAGCTGGATGGATGCCCACCCCACAGCCAAGCGCTGTGTGGTGGCACTGGACCGCTGGCTGCCGCTCATCCCTTTTGTATGTTATCCGGTGCTGCTCTGCCTGCTGAACGTCCGGCTGTTTCGGCTGCTGGGCAGTCAGCGTCAGGCCGCGCTGGACCTCACCGCCGTCATTGCGCGGACGGTGTTCGTGCCGGGGCTTACCTTCTGGGGCGGCACCATCCTGCGGGACAGGCTGAACCTGCCGCGTCCCTATGAACAGCCCGGCTTTGAACCGCTGCGGCACAAGGAGACCCGGGGCCACTCCTTCCCATCCCGCCACGCGCTGAGCGCTTCCGTGCTGGCCATGGTATGGATGTATTTCTACCCGAGGCGGGCTGGGCGATGGTGGGCATCACGGTGCTCATCTGTGTTGGCCGTGTGCTGACCGGCGTGCACCATATCCGCGATGTCGTGGGCGGAGCCGCGCTTGGCTTTGCTTTGGGCTTTGCGGGCATGTGGCTGCTGTAAAGCAGTGCTTTGCGGGCTTTGAAAAAGAAAAAAGATTTTTGCATTTTTTGCTTGACAGAATGGGGCCTGTATGGTATTATACTTCTCGCAGCGTGTGCCGACACACAGCTGCCGCCATAATGGAACCCATGGGATTACAACGTGCGCCCGTAGCTCAGGTGGATAGAGCAACTGCCTTCTAAGCAGTGGGCCGGGGGTTCGAGTCCCTTCGGGCGCATCTATGTGGTGCCCATAGCGTAGTCGGTTAACGCGCAGATTGTGGATCTGGAGACCGTGGGTTCGAGTCCACTGGGCACCCACCAAATCCGCTGATGCTTTGCATCGGCGGATTTTTTATTTGGCGGGGGTATCCCAGTGGGACTCGAACAGCAACGACGACGACCGCGCCTGCGGCCGAAACAGGGAGGAGTTGTTG
>ENA-OQER01000429-OQER01000429.1-human-gut-metagenome-genome-assembly--contig:-NODE-429-length-22863-cov-9.691107_pt1 | contig 22863 bp, 23 predicted proteins | sample MGYA00242797_ERZ504639 | MGnify/ENA primary metagenome ERZ504639 (study PRJEB26092, sample SAMD00036306) | human gut metagenome | host: Homo sapiens | study: EMG produced TPA metagenomics assembly of...
CCCAGTTTATAGAGAGCCGCCTCAAAACCGTCTCGATAGGATGGCTGATTCTCTGTCCTGCCGTGTCGGTACATACATATTCCGGCTGCATATTCTTTCCGAACATGGCCGCGAGCTGCCGGCTATCCAGCTTGCGCTGCAAGTTGGTACGGTCATACCCCATCTTACGGCAGAAGTCTTCTACGGAGAACCAGGAAGTCCCGAACAAGTCTTTGAGGTGATAGCTGCCCAGGTATATGATCAGATCGAGCATGACATTTCCACCTGCCTCATACAACCGTTCAATCAGCACGGAATTATAGCTTTCCCCAAGCACCCTAGGGACACGAATCAGTTCTTTTGCCATGATAATACTTACAAAATCAATCCTTTCTCTGTTTTCATTGCCACAAAGATAGGCATACCGGCCAACATACGCGTCATAATTATCAATCAGTTTTAACGGTATGACCGGTATGGGAAAAGGAGAAGTACTTTCCTGAAGAATGCTTTATCCGCCCTTCATCAGAAAGAAAGCATCTTACACCTGTACCCCATAGACATCCTATATTACTTTTTCAGTTCTTCCGATAAAAAGGAACGGTCTATCAATACTTGCACCAATGGTTTCTCTTTGACAAACTCATCAAGCTCACGCTTTATCAATTTATTGCCCAACCCTATGCGTCGTCCAAATTCCTCGAAATCCTTCCGCCCTACCTGATGAGCAATTTGACTCCACATTGTCATCTGTAATCGACTCAACCCTCGGTCTAAGGTGTAGATCGTTAGGTTATCAGTACAGCGAAATCATCCGTTCTCTCATGAGTATCTACTTCTGTGGTGGCTCATGTATTGAGGATGTCACTACTCATTTGATGAACCATCTCTCGCTTCATCCGACACTTCATACTTGTAGTTCTGATACTATCCTCAGAGCGATAAAGGAACTGACGCAAGAAAACATCTCATACACATCAGATACGGGTAAGAACTACGATTTCAACACGGCTGACACTCTCAATACTTTACTGCTCAATTGTATGTTTGCATCTGACCAACTGAAAGAGGGTGAGAAGTATGATGCAAAGCCTACATACAAGAAGTTCTCTGGTTATCGCCCTGGCGTGGCGGTTATTGGTGACTTGATTGTTGGCATTGAGAATAGCGATGGTAACACAAAAGTTCCATTTCATGGCACGTTTTCTCGCCATGGCAGAGCTTAAGTAAACTTAGCTCTGCTCATCTGGCTTAACGAAAACCTTCGTTTTCATCAGAAGGACACGCTGAAGAGGTTCTTTGAGAGATTTGAACAGAACAGGCTCACTATCAATCGTTTCAGAGCTGATTGCGGATCATGTTCCGAGGAAATCGTGGAGGAAATAGAGAAACACTGCAAGTCCTTCTATATCCGCACTAACCGCTGCAGTTCGCTCTACAATGACATATTTGCTCTCAGAGGCTGGAAGACTGAGGAAATCAATGGCATTGAGTTTGAATTGAACTCTATCCTTGTTGAGAAGTGGAAGGGTAAAGCATACCGACTTGTGATTCAAAGACAGAAACGGATGGATGGTGTGCAGGATCTTTGGGAAGGAGAATACACATACCGTTGTATCCTGACTAACGACTATGAATCTTCCGTAAGAGAAATTGTCGAGTTCTATAACCTTCGTGGAGGAAAGGAACGTATCTTTGATGATATGAACAATGGTTTCGGGTGGGACAGATTGCCCAAATCCTTCATGGCCGAGAACACTGTGTTCCTTCTTCTTACAGCACTTATCCGTAACTTCTACAAGGCCATTATCCAAAGACTTGACGTAAAGAGGTTCGGACTCAATGCAACAAGTCGCATAAAAGCGTTTGTCTTCAGGTTTATCTCTGTACCAGCCAAGTGGATCAGGACATCAAGGCGGTATGTGCTGAATATCTATACCTGTAACAATGCTTACGCAGATATTTTTCAGACTGATTTTGGATAACGCCTACAACTTATGGGTATGATACTGCGTATTGTCTCAAGTCGCATTGTGGGGTAAGGGGATGTTGTAGGCAGAAGTGGGTGTTTCTGCCTCAATTTATCTGATAATTCAGTAATGAGAGGACGTGTACACGCAAGAAGGACGTTGAAGGGCTTAGTTGCGGATTTGAGGCAGGTAAGAAAATACAAAGAATTAACAGCAACCGAGAAACTGAAATACCGTATCGCAGTGAAAATGACGGCAGCCGACTACTTCCGCCTGCTGACACGATCGCATGAGGCGGGCGTATCACCAAGCGAGTACATGAGGGAATGTTTCCGTAACGGTCATGTGAAAGAACGGCTGTCGGAGGAACATGCCGGATACATCCGCCAACTCTGCGGCATGGCTAACAATCTCAACCAGCTTGCGCGTAAGGCAAACGCCGGAGGCTTCCACGATGAACGGTGGGACTGCAAGGTGGCAGTGGCAAGGATTCATGAACTTATAACCAAGATAGGGATATGATGGCGAAAATCGTAAAAGGAAGCGACTTCAAGGGTGCGGTGGATTACATCATCGACAAGAAGAAGGATACGCAGATAGTAGCAAGCGAAGGCTTGTTTATGGAAAATCTGGAAACTATCGCCATGAGTTTCAATGCCCAGTCACGGATGAACGATAAGGTGACAAAACCTGTCGGACATATCGCGTTGAGTTTTTCCAAAGAGGATGAGTTACGGCTGACGAACCGTATCATGGCAGGCATCGCGCTTGAATATATGGAACGGATGGGAATCAAGAATACGCAGTTCTTCATCGCCCAGCATTTCGACAAGGAGCATCCGCACGTGCATATTGCTTTCAACCGCATAGACAACAACGGCAATACCATATCGGACAGGCACGAGCGTCTGCGCAGTACCCGCATCTGCAAGGAATTGACCTTGAAATACGGCTTGCATATGGCTGGCGGAAAGGACAATGTCAAACGCAACCGCCTGAAAGAGCCAGACAGGACGAAATATGCGCTTTACGACATCATCAAAATGGAAGTCGGCAGATGCGGCAACTGGAACGTGCTTATCGCCAACCTGAAACGGCAGGGAGTGGAAGTACATTTCAAGCATAAGGGGCAGACCAGCGAGGTGCAGGGTGTTGTATTCTCCATGAATGGCTACCATTTCAACGGCTCCAAAGTGGACAGGCGTTTCAGTTATTCCAAGATTGACGCGGCTTTGCAGCACAACAGATGCAGGGAACGTATGGGAATAACAGCCGGAATATATGAAACGGCTACACCAAGCGCACCGTCCGGCACGGCACAAAGCGAGTTGTTCAACGGCTCTTGGGGATTGCTAAAAAGCAGTGGCTCATCTTATAACGCTGCTGATGCGGAAGCCAATCAGGAAATGGTGGATATACTTCGCAGAAGGAAGAAGTTAAGCGCAAGAGAGGTGTTGGGTTCTAATATTCTGTACTAATCCAATTCTCACGACACTTGCGCTCTATATTCATTCGGAGTGTAACCTACCTCTTTCTTGAACAGTCGGGTAAAATGTTGCGGGTACTGAAAACCGAGATTATAGGCGATTTCATTAACGGTGTCGTCTGTAGATGCAAGTTCCGTCTTGGCTATTTCAATAGACTTGTCATGAATGAAATGCAGGGCGGTTGAACCTGTTTCTTTTTTCAATAAATCACTGAAATAGTTGGGCGAGAGGCAGAGCTTGTCTGCACAATACTGTACAGTGGGCAAGCCTATCCGTTTAGCAGCCCCATCATGGAAGTATTCGTCAAGCAACCGCTCAAATCTTGCGAGGATGTCTCGGTTTTGGTTGTCGCGTGTGATGAACTGACGGTCATAGAAACGTGTGCAGTAATCAAGGAACGTCTTGATGCTGTCTGTGATGAGGTTCTTGCTGTGACGGTGTATCGGATGGTTCAATTCATATTGAATCTTGTGGAAGCAATCCATGATGATTTGCCGTTCTTCCACACTAAGGTGCAATGCCTCGTTTGTCTCGTAGGAAAAGAACGAATATTCACGCATTATCCGCCCGAGAGGTGTATTCCGCAGCAGGTCGGGATGGAACATAAGCAGGTAGCCATCTGGTTGGAACTGCATGCCGTCATCTTCCGCACCGAACACCTGTCCGGGCGCGATAAATATCAGTGTGCATAATTATTCCTAAGTCTGTGAAACCGGAACGCATGAAGCAGAATCTCGACATATTAGACTTCACCCTGTCGGCCGACGACATGGCACGGATAAAGACGCTGGATACCGACAAGCCTTTCTTACTCGGCTCGCACGAAGATCCAGAAATCGTAAAATGGTTCATGCAGTACAAAAACGCCTGAACATCAACAACCATATTTCGATAGCCGCTATCGACTATATTAAGAAGTTATTCGTATATGCCTTTATTGTAATCCGTCATGTACTGAGTAAATGTTTTGCCTGTTTGCTGTTTGAAGAAGCGCATGAGATGGCTCGGATCAGAGAAATTGAAATCATCCGCCATTTCACTGACAGTGCGGTTGGAGAATAGCAATTCGTTCTTCAGTTCCTCAAGCAGACGTTGTTTTATCAAATGGGTAGCTGATACTCCGAATTGGGCTTTTACTGAGTTATTGAGTGTGATGCGACTGACATGAAGCATGTCTGCATATTCCTGCACCCGCTGGTGGGTGCGGATATTCTGTTCCAACAAGTCCTTGAACCGAAAAGCGAAATTGTTTTTAGCAATTTCAGCGGGCAAGCAATAGGCGGCAGCGTATGTACGATTGATAATCAGCAAAAGATAATATAGTAAGGAAACAATGATATTGTACGTATCGGACACTGGATTCATCAGCTCATACTTAATCTTTCCGAGCAGCCGCATATATTCCTTCATTTCGTCATGTGTGGCATTGATGTAAGGCGGCGTATCTGTCTGGTAACAATACAAAAGGCGAAAAACGAAGAACTTGTCGGCGATAAAAGTACGCATGAAATCTTCGCGGAATATAAGGAACGTGTAATCCAACGCCGTCTCATCTACATGCCACTCTTGTTGCTGATGGGGTGAAAGCAGGAGAACCATGCCGTCGCGCAGTTCAATCTTGCGGAAGTTCAGTAGCAAATATCCGTTTGCCTTACGGAAAAAGTAGAAGCTGAAGAAGTCTGTCTTAAACCGCTTGTTTTCTGTCAGCACAAGTCCGATGTCCTTGTTTATGGCAGTATTGATGTAAAAATCCACGCCGCAGCGTGTCTTGTTGAACGGTACGCTGACCAGTCGATCAGGGTTGATTATCTCGTCCATATCCTTGTCGTTTTTGCAAAGATAATAATTTCATTTATCAAAATGGCATAATTACCGTTTTTTCAGGCATAGATGTTTCGCCGGATTCTTCCGAACTTTGCACCCGTAATCAATAACAAGACATATAGTCATGAAAAAGACATCTACAGTACAATTGGTGCGCAATGCCACCTTGAAAATCAGGTATGCGGGACACACCATGCTAATTGACCCCGTTTTAGCCGACAAAGGCACTTTGATATCGGCCTCGGTGTGAATAAAACACCGAGGGTACACCTCACCATCCTATTCAGGATATTATCGGAGGCGTGGACATGGTGCTCCTGACCCACAATCACATCGACCATTACGAGCCGAGTGTCCCCACACATTTGCCCAAAGAAATTCCTTTCTACGTTCAGCCCCAGGACGCGGACGCCATCAGAAACGACGGATTTACAAATGTGATACCCATCGAAGAAATAAAAACAATAGACGGCATATCCATTTACCGCACGACCGGACATCATGGTTTCGGGCAGATCGGGCAGATGATGGGACCTGTATCAGGTTATGTGCTAAAAGCCGAGGGCTTCCCGACCGTTTATATAATGGGTGACTGCCGATGGGAAGCATGTATCCGAGACACCGTGGAACGGTTCAATCCTGACTATATCGTGGTAAACTCCGGAGGTGCAATCTTTCCCGAATTTTCCAAAACGGACGGTCCTATCATCCCCGACGAGAACGAAGTGATGCAGATACTTGACGAATTGCCTTCGCATATCAAGCTGATAGCCGTACACATGGATGCCATCGACCATTGCCAGACCACCCGTGCAATTCTGCGCAATGAGGCAACGCATCACGAAGCCGACATGAGCCGGCTGATTATCCCGGAGGACGGAGAAACAGTTGTGTTATGAGTGTCTGCATTAAATCCCTGATAAAAAACATGAACATAGTGGTAGGGTGCACTATAGGATGCCCTTACTGCTATGCCCGTAACAACTGCCGCCGTTTCCACATTACCGACGACTTTTCCGTGCCTGAATACATGGAACGAAAACTGCGCATCATCGATACGTCCCGTCCTCATGTGTGGCTCATGACAGGAATGAGCGATTTCTCCGATTGGAAGCCTGAATGGAACGCAGAAATTTTCGAGCGGATCAGCAGCAATCCCCAGCACGCCTATATCTTTCTGACGAAGCGCCCTGACAAAATAAGTTTCTCCTCTGACGACGAGAACGTATGGATGGGCGTGACCGTTACGCGCAGTTCCGAGAAAAGGAGGATTGATGATTTGAAAAAGAATATCAAAGCACGACACTACCATGTCACGTTTGAACCTCTCTTCGATGATATCGGCGAGATTGATTTCGAGGGAATTGACTGGATTGTCATAGGCACAGAGACCGGAAACCGAAAAGGAAAGTCATATTCGCGCCCCGAATGGGTGCTTAGCATTGCAGAACAGGCAAAGGCTCATGGCATACCGGTGTTCATGAAAGAGGATTTGCTGCCGATTATGGGCGACGAAAGAATGATTCAGGAATTGCCGGAACAATTTACCAGACGAATACAATGAATATGGATACAATAAAGGAAATAGATGTAAAGAGTGTAATGACCAAATCCTCTCTGCCGGTGGGAGGATATTCGGTCAACCCTTATGTAGGGTGTCCCCACGCCTGCAGGTATTGCTACGCATCGTTCATGAAACGGTTCACCGGGCACACCGAGCCGTGGGGTACGTTTTTAGATGTAAAAAACTGGAAGCCGATAACGAATCCTCATAAATACGACGGTGAACGTGTTGTAATAGGGTCTGTGACGGACGGTTACAATCCGTATGAAGAAGAATTCCACCGTACCCGAAGGCTGCTCGAAGAGCTGCGAGGAAGCGATGCCGAGATTATGATATGCACAAAGTCCGATCTTGTCCTTCGCGATCTCGACCTGTTGAAGAGTTTTCCCAAAGTGACTGTGTCATGGTCTGTCAATACGCTCGACGAGCAGTTCTGCGCAGATATGGACAACGCCGTAAGCATTGAACGCCGTCTGAAAGCGATGCGTCAGACATACGAGGCAGGTATCCGCACCGTATGCTTCGTCTCGCCCATATTCCCCAGAATAACAGACGTAAAGGCAATAATAGAGGAGGTAAAAGATTATGCTGATTTAATCTGGCTTGAAAACCTGAATTTACGCGGGCAGTTCAAAGGCGGGATAATGACGTATATCCGTGAGAAGTATCCTGACCTCATACCGCTTTACGAGGAAATTTACAATAAAAAAAGGCTTGAATACTGGCAGGCATTGGAGCAGGACATTTCAAATTACGCCAAGGAGCAGGGCTTCCCGTATCGTATAAACGATCTGCCATACGGACGCTCGGAAAAAGGCAAACCTGTCATCGTAAACTACTTCTACCACGAAAAAATACGATTGACAAAATGAGGCTATGCCGGACTGATGCAGAAAAGTTGTAGCGCGGATAAAAGCACCATGTATGTGGATAATATCCGGCAATCTTCCGAGCGTATGCGGGAGATGCTCAACACGCTGCTGGATTTCTTCCGTCTGGACAACGGCAAGGAGCAACCCAACCTTTCCCCTTGCAGGATTTCCGCAATCACGCATATTCTTGAAACGGAGTTCATGCCCATTGCCATGAACAAGGGGCTGACTTTGATAGTGGAGAGCCACACCGATGCGGTGGTTTTGACCGACAAGGAACGTATCCTGCAAATCGGCAACAACTTGTTGTCAAACGCCATCAAGTTCACGGATAACGGTAGTGTATCATTGGCAGCGGATTATGATAACGGTTTGCTGAACTTATCGTTGAAGATACCGGTACGGGCATGACCGAAGATGAGCAACAACGAGTATTCGGTGCATTTGAACGTCTTTCAAATGCCGCCGCAAAAGACGGCTTCGGATTAGGATTGTCCATCGTGCAGCGTATTGTGGCGATGCTCGGTGGAACTATACGCTTGGAAAGCGAGAAAGGCAAAGGGAGCCGCTTCACGGTGGAAATTCCCATGCAGACAGCCGAGGAACTGCCGGAACAGACAATTCAAGCGCAAATGCGCCATAATCATATCTGCCATGATGTGATTGCCATCGACAATGACGAGGTACTTCTCCTTATGTTGAAAGAAATGTATGCCCATGAAGGGATGCACTGCGATACCTGTACCAATGTTTCGGTACTGATGGAGCTGATACGAAAAAAGGAATACAGCCTGCTTCTGACGGATCTGAATATGCCTGAGATAAGCGGTTTTGAACTGCTGGAACTGTTGCGCTCATCCAATGTAGGCAACTCGAAGAGTATTCCCATAGTCGTGACAACCGCTTCGGGCAGTTGCAGCAAGGAGGAACTTATAGGGCGTGGATTTGCCGGATGCCTGTTCAAGCCGTTCTCCATATCCGAACTGATGGAGATTACGGATAAATGCGCATTAAGCAGCATATTGGATGAAAAGCCGGATTTTTCCACTCTGCTATCTTATGGCAATGAATCCGTCATGCTGGACAAACTGATAGCGGAAACCGAAAAGGAAATGCAGGCGGTCAAGGATGCAGAACAGCGTAAAGACCTCCAAGAACTGGACACACTTACACACCATCTGCGAAGTTCATGGCAGATTCTCCGTGCCGACCAGCCATTGAGGGAACTTTACGCCCAACTTCATGGAAGTGCCACTCCAGATGACGAAGCGATATGCAAAGCGGTGACCGGCTGTGCTGGATAAAGGTGCTGAAATTATCCGGCAGGCAAAAGAAGAAAGGAAAAATACGAAAATGGATAAAACAAGAATCATCGTGGTGGAGGACAATATCGTGTATTGCGAGTTTGTCTGCAACCTGCTGGCACGGGAAGGATTCCGTACCGTGCAGGCTTACCACCTCTCGACCGCGAAGAAACTTCTGCAACAAGCCTCAGACGGGGACATCGTGGTTTCTGACCTACGACTACCCGACGGTGACGGCATCGACCTATTACGATGGATGCGCAAGGAAGGCATGACACAACCGTTAATCATCATGACCAACTATGCCGAAGTGCATACGGCAGTCGAAAGTATGAAACTCGGCTCGCTGGACTATATCCCAAGCAGCTTGTGGAGGATAAACTTATGCCTCTGCTTCATACCATCCTGAAAGAACGGAGTATCGGACGAAATCGTATGCCCGTTTTTGCCCGTGACAGTTCCGCCTTTCAGAAAATCATGCAACAGATAAGATTAGTTGCCCCTACTGATATGAGCGTGCTGATATTCGGAGAGAACGGCACGGGCAAGGAGCATATCGCCCACCATCTGCATGATAAGAGCAAAAGGGCAGGGAAACCGTTTGTGCCTGTGGACTGCGGTTCACTCTCCAAAGACCTTGCGCCCTCGGCATTCTTCGGACATGTCAAAGGCGCGTTTACGGGTGCGGACAGCACAAAGAAAGGATACTTCAATGAGGCAGAGGGTGGCACATTGTTCTTGGATGAGGTAGGCAATCTCGCATTGGAAACCCAGCAGATGTTACTCCGTGCCATACAGGAACGGAGATACCGCCCTATAGGTGACAAGACGGACAAGAGCTTCAATGTCCGCATCATCGCCGCCACCAACGAGGATCTGGAGAAAGCGGTCATTGAAAAACGTTTCCGACAGGATTTGCTGTACCGTTTGCACGACTTCGAGATAACTGTTCCGCCTTGCGTGACTGTCAGGAGGACATCATGCCGTTGGCGGAGTTCTTCCGTGAGATTGCCAACAATGAATTGGAATGTAGCGTGACTGGGTTCGATGCGGAAGCCGTAAGACATTGCTGACCCATCCGTGGCCGGGTAATGTCCGTGAGCTTCGGCAGAAGATAATGGGCGCGGTGTTGCAGGCACAGACGGGAGTTGTCATGAAAGAGCATCTGGAACTTGCCGTAACGAAACCGACCTCACCTGTCAGCTTCGCCTTGCGAAACGATGCGGAGGACAAGGAACGCATCTTACGCGCGTTGAAGCAGGCAAACGGAAACCGCAAGGTTGCCGCCGAATTGCTCGGAATCGGACGTACAACGCTGTATAGCAAGTTGGAAGAGTATGGATTAAAGTATAAATTTCAGCAATCATAGCCCGCAACTTGCCGAAAATAGAAGTAACGGTTAAACCGGATTATTCAGCGAAGATAAAAAAACGTCCTGTGATAAAAATCATGGGACATTTTGATGTGTATCCGATTTTTATTGCTACTTTTGTACCAAGACGAGAGACATTGACAGCAACTCACAGCAGAACGTAGAAATAGACAGGGTTGCCAAATCATTACCTCATTTTTACCTTATCCTCAGAACTGCTTGCTAATAAAGTGGTTATAAAAATCTTCCAGAATTAGCGAAAATACTGAATATATGGCGGATTTGCCATGACGATTTACTTTCAACACCCTATTTTGATATAATCGAGGGCTTGTTGTATGGTATCCTTGCCATTATGTCATATTGATGGAAAAAGGCAGGAAAAGGAATGGTATGTTCCCAATCCTGCCATATATATCCGCACACTCGTTCACATTTTTATACCTTTCGGTTTGCACTCGTCACGGACGTTGAATCCCGGCCGCCCGATGATGATATGGTCGGCAATAAAATTGCCAGACGGACTGCGTTCATTCACCGGGCTGCGTATCTGCGGCACATCTTCGGTGTGTTGTGGAGCTACGTTTCGTACACCTTCCGCATCCGGTTTGACCTCCTGTCCGTCATTCTCCTTTTCGGCGACTTCGGGCGTAGGCGGCTCAAGCTCCAACTGTATCTTTCGGTCGAGTGCTGCAAGTTCGGACTTCAACTGTTTCAGTTCGTCCTCCTTCTTCCATACCTTCCCGGCTATCTCCTACAACTGTGGGACCTCCTTTTCCTGCACCTCGTTCTTCGCCTTGTACTGGTCAATGATGGACGGAATCCTCTCCTATGCGTTCAGGAAATTGCGTGCGGCGGCTACCGGGTCAGCCATCGCCAACATGCAGCCTATGTCATACAAGGATACTGATACTACGGGAGAACCTGTCGAGCATGTGACAGAACCGGACAAGCAAATTGCGCATTCGGCTCTCGGTGACTACGGACCATTCAGTGTGAAATACGCCACGAAGGAATTTCTCAGCTACGGGAACAAAAAGTTCCGCATATAGATTCTGATTTTGCTTGTTACAGATGGAAGCAACGGCAATATGCCAGAGGAGGCCGGGCTATACAAAAAATAAGGGGCTGTACACATGCGTCAGCTCCTTGTTTTTAAGGGGATATTCGACTTTTAGCCCCCCAAAAGATCAATATTGTTATGTACAACCGTCCAACCTGCGGGTAAAGTGCGCAACTCGGACCTGGACAGCAAGCTGAAAAGAGGCACAAGTATGTAGGCAACCCTGTTATAGCACCGGAATCTGCTGTGTCGCATGAATCAACCGTAGTCCCCGTGAAAGGCATGGCTATACCGCCAAGGCTGTGATGAAGTCGCAATGCGGCAAGCCGTCCTTTCCAGGCAGTTCTCAGGAAGTCTTAAGAAAGAGGGGATAAACATCTGATACGGACAACTCGCAATACGATACGCAACGATGAAAGTGGTGAACAAATCTGGCACTAACGGATGCGCCTCTTTTATATGATTATAATATTAACAAGAAATGCCCGCCATTGTTCTTAAATGCGAATTATAACTTCTTACTGTTGGAAGATTATCTATAAATCGGGCATGAGGGTAAGAGTGCTTACAAACAATTCGGCCCGCTTTATTGGGGGCTGCCAAACCTCGACCGGCACCTGTACCACCCACGGATATAAATTCGGACCGGAGGTATGGATGGTATTCCGCACACCGGACCAACGTACCCTTGCGGACAGTCCCGAGCCCGGCAAGCCATAATTCCGTCGGGTCAATTGAACAACCGCCTCTCGGAATATGTTCATATCATGGGCCGGTCCCGTATGCAGCTATTTTCCGGGGTACATGACATTGAGGACATACCGCCTGATGCCGACATCCGAGGTTATGTTTAAATTTGTATATTAATTTATATTTTTATATATTTGCAACAGTTGTTGTCTAATTTACATCAGAATGACACGTGTTCGGAATATGGGAAGAATACTGTCCGCATTCCTCATGCTGGGAATTTCCTCCATGTGCGGAGCCAGATATATAAATACTTGGGAATAGAGGACGGATTGAGTAACCGGAGGATTTACCGTATCCAAAAAGACGGGAGGGGATACATGTGGTTCCTCACCCAGGAGGGGATGGACCGTTATGACGGCAAGCGGATCAGGCATTACACTGTTCTTGACGGCAATCTGAAGGTGGCCCCGCAAGTTAATCTGAACTGGCTCTACACCGACACGGAGAACACGCTGTGGGTTGTGGGAAGGAAAGGCCGTATTTTCCATTACGACACCCTCCATGACCGTTTCCGGATGGTATACAGGATACCCGGTCTTCAGGATGACTTCGCCACGGGCATGCTCTGTTACGCCTATATGGACCGTGGGGACCGCATATGGCTCTGTCAGGGTGACCATATCATCCGCTATGACACCCGCACAGGCATTGCGCAGCGGCTGGTCTCCCGTTTAAGAGGTGATATAACCGCTATCAGCGAGACGGACGGTACAAACCTTTTCATCGGTACCGTGAACGGACTTTTTCCGGTACGGGAAAGGGACGGTGTCCTTGAGGCGCTTGCGGACACGGACAGCATCCGGACGCCGGTCAGCGAACTCTACTACCACCCCGGTTCGAAGAAACTGTTCGTGGGAACCTTCAGGAAGGGCATACTTGTATACGGAGTGTCCGCAGGCAGTACGCTGCGGAATGTGGCCGTCAACCGGATCACCCCTCTCAATGACCGGGAGCTGCTGATAGCCACGGGCGGAAGGGGGGTATACAGGATGGATATGGACTCGCTAGTGCCCAAACCCTATATAACCGCCGACTACGCCAGCCACAACGGCATGAACGGAGACAATATCAATGACATTTATGTGGATGGCGGGGACCGTATCTGGCTTGCCAACTACCCCGCCGGAGTCACAATCCGGAATAACCGCTACCAGAGCTATGAATGGTTCCGGCACTCACCGGGCAACAGCCGGTCGCTGGTTAACGATCAGGTGCATGATGTCATCGAAGACAGCGAAGGCGACTTGTGGTTCGCCACCAGCAACGGGATCAGCCTGCTGCAGCCTGCGGTAGGACGGTGGCGCTCCTTTCTCAGCCGGTCCGATGGGATACAGGATGGCGGGAACCATATCTTCCTGACGCTCTGCGAGGTCTCGCCGGGTGTCATCTGCGCCGGCGGGTACGCTTCGGGCCTGTACAGGATCGAAAGAAAACCGGGAGGGTGGAATACTTTCCCCCCTCCTTTGCAGCAGAGGGGCGTCCAGACCAGTATATCAATGACATCGGAAAAGATTCCGGAGGATGTATATGGACAGGGGGCTGCCACAATCTCAAACGTTTCGATCCCCATGACGGCACAGTACGCCTGTACCCGGTCCCGGGCCCCATCACCGCCATACTGGAGAAGGCTCCGGAATGGATGTGGATCGGTACCGGCATGGGGTTGTACCTGCTTGACGGGCACGGGGGGACCTGCAGACATATCGCCTTTCCAGTCGAGGCGGTTCATGTCTATGCACTGTACCAGGCACCGGACGGGCTCCTGTATATCGGCACCGGCGGGGCGGGACTTCTCGTCTATGACAGCGTGGAGGACAGGTTCGTCCGCCAATACCAGACCGAGAACTGCGCCCTGATATCCAATAACATCCATACCATTGTCCCCCGTGCGGACGGCACCCTGCTACTGGGGACCGAAAACAGCGTGGCCCTGTTCCGGCGTGAGAGCGGCACTTTCAGAAACTGGACGGCAGAACAAGGGCTGGCAAGCGTATGCCTCAATGCCGGGGTATCCACTTTCCGGCACGGGGAAAGCTTCGTGTTCGGGAGTAACACCGGAGCCGTCATGTTCCCCTCCGACATGAGGATACCCGCCCCGCATTTTTCTCGGATGCTCCTGCGGGATTTCATGATCTCCTACCGCCCCGTCTATCCCGGGGACAAGGGATCCCCCTTGAGGGAGGATATTGACAATACCGTCAGGCTGGAACTTGCATATGACCAGAATACCTTCTCCCTGGAAGCTGTCTCCATCAACTACGACTATCCCTCGAACATCCTATATTCATGGAAATTGGAGGGGCTCTACGAGGCTGGAGCCATCCGGTCCAGAGCGGGCGGATACAGTTCACGAGCCTGCCCCCAGGCAACTACACCCTGCGTATCCGTGCCGTCTCCAATGAGGAGAAATACAAGGTGTATGAGGAAAGAAGCCTCGGTCTGAGTGTCGCCCGGCCGCTGTGGGCGGGTACATGGGCCATTGCCGGATATGCGTCATTGTGTGTGTTGGCTGGGGTGGTGTCTTTTCGCGTTGCCATGTTGCGCAGGCAGAAAAGGATATCAGACGAAAAGACGTGCTTCTTCATACATACTGCCCATGATGTCCGTACTCCGCTTACGCTGATCAAGGCTCCGCTGGAAGAGGTGGTGGAGAAAGACATGGTGAAGGCGGAGGGGATGGACAATGTACGGATGGCCCTGAAAAGCGTGGACGGACTTCTGGGATTGGTCACCAGCCTGATAGATTTCGAGAGTACGGACAACTACACCTTGAGACTTCATGTCTCGGAATATGAGCTCAACAGTTATCTGGAGACGACCTGTGAGGCATTCCGCACATATGCCTCCATCAGGGACATCGATATCACCCGTGAGAGCGGCTTCCCTTACCTGAATGTCCGGTTTGACAAGGACAAAATGGACTCTATATTGAAGAATATACTGTCCAACGCACTGAAGTACACTCCACGGGGCGGGAGTATCCAGGTCCGTGCCTTCGCGGACCGGCATGTATGGGGTGTGGAAGTGGAAGACACGGGGATTGGCATTCCACCTGAGGAACGGAAGAAACTGTTCAGGAACCATTTCAGGGGCAGTAATGCCGTCAATCTGCAAGTGGCGGGAAACGGTGTCGGACTGATGATGGTACATAGGCTGGTAAGGCTGCACGGAGGCAGGGTCCGCGTTACCAGTACCGAGGGGAAGGGGACCATGGTATGTGTTATTTTTCCCCTGAGGAGCAGACGCCTTGACAAGGCATGCCCCGTTGCTTCGCCCAGGAAACAGGATACCGGGGAAACCCGCATGGGACCGGATTGCGGCCCCATGCGTGAGATCCTTCCAACAATGACCGGCGGGGACCGGCAGCGTATTCTTATTGTGGAGGACAATGACGATTTGCGGACCTACCTTGAGGGGCTGCTGAAAGAGGAATACCTGGTCCAAACCTGTTCCAACGGACGGGACGCGCTGCTTGTGGCGAGAGAATACAATCCGGACCTGATACTTTCGGACGTTATGATGCCTGAAATGGGAGGGGACGAACTTTGCGCGTCCGTCAAATCCGATATTGAGACATCCCATATCCCGGTCATGCTGCTGACCGCCTTGGGAGATGAGAAGGACATGCTGGAGGGGCTGGAAAACGGAGCTGACGCCTATATCACCAAACCGTTTAGCATAAACGTGCTCAGGGCGAATATCAGGAACATACTGGCAAACCGGGCACTGCTCAGACGGGCATACGCCGGTCTTGAGGACGGAGTCGGACAGGTTCCGCCGGACTGCCACAATACCCGGGACTGGAAATTCATGGCCTCCGTAAGGGAATGCGTCATGAAGAATATCGACAACCCCGGTTTCTGTGTGGACATGCTCTGTGGCATGCAGAACATGAGCCGCACCGGATTTTTCAACAAGTTGAAGGCGCTCACCGGCCATGCCCCGGCTGACTATATCCGCTCCATGCGGCTGCAATATGCGGCACAACTGCTCAGGGAAAAAGACTGTTCGATAACGGAAATCTCGGATGACTCGGGGTTCTCCGATGTCAGATATTTCAGGGAGGTGTTCAGGAAGTACTATGGAATGAGCCCGAGTGAGTACAGGAATTCGATGAGAGGATAACATCACGGGCAGACAGACTCCAGGATATGGCAGGCCTTATTGTCGGAGATGGTGTATGTTTCGCTCCGCACCGACAAGCCGGGCACGGTTAACTCGTTCACCGTAATGATGAAGCGAACAGCCGCCCTGCCCCAGTATTGAGGCTCGTGCCTGATAGGGATAGTAGAAATAATAGTGTTCGTCCAACAGCCCGCCTGCGAGCGGTGTCGGACTTTCAGTTTTCCATACGAGACCGCCCGTGTCGGCATCCCTCTCGGCTGTCAGTTTCACGTTGGAATAGACTGTTTGAGTGCCCCGCACCACGTATAGGCCGCAGGCCCCGCTTTCGGAAAACTTGGTTTGGCAGCCATTCTCCACAGTACGGGTGGTTTTGCGAACAGCCGACGTATATCCAGCTTTTCAGATAAGCTGCGTTTTCAGTGCGTATATGTTCGGCTATCCCGAAAAACATTCCTGCCAGGGCTGCGGCGAACTCGGCCGTTAATTCCTCCTTGCCGTATTCCTCTGATCCGAACGGGTGCGCAAGATCCCGGTTCAATCGGGTGGGGTGTCCCGTGGAATGTCCCATTTCATGCAGAAGCGTTTCGTAAAAGCTCTGCATATCGACGAACTGCGAGCGAAGCGGCACTACGATATAATCGGCTAAAGGAGAATAGAAAGCCCTGTCGCCTTGCTGCTCCCGTATCGGGCAAAACCAGCTTTTCGCCTCCAGCATGGCGTCTATTTCGGGCTGCTCTGCCTGTCCCCCTCTGAACTTCTCCCTTAACGCTTCCCATTCTTCCGGCCTCACGTCCGAAAAATTGGTCTGATCCAAGTTAAAGACCGAGTAATATTTATAGGTCGGTATAACGTTGTATTCCTGTTGCTGCTCCCGGCTTAACGCCTTGTATTCCTCAAAGGTTATTTTCTTGCGTGTTTCCTTGTGGTACACGTAGAAAAGGAAGTAATAGACCGGAAACGATTTCGATCCTTTCAGCACGGAGATCCCGGCCTCTTTCGCCTGGTTGAATGTCATAAATACGGGTGTCTGGTACTGGAATTTCTCGCAAAGGAAAAGGAGTAAAAAGGCGTTGCTCCGGTGTACCTGCGTCCTGTGAGGTTCTGCGGAAAGAAATTGCGTGTATTCGCCGCAATGGTGATCCAGGGCTTTTGCCAATTGTCCTCTACTTGCTGGATCTTCTCGATCATTTATGTCTGACATCAAATTTGCAAACTGTTGCGCTGCCTTGTCGAAATAATCAGTTTTCATAACTACGTCCCCCGTTCTTTATCCTGGTGGGTGAGCCAGTTCTAAAGGTTGTTATCTCTTTTTCTATACCTCTAAGATAGCACTTTTATTTGAGAGATGCAAGTATTTAAACAACGTTTAACTAACTATTTATAAGATAATTATATGCAAAAGTAGTATTTTAGTATATACTAATTTAGTATTTACTACCTGATTTTTTCCGATAGTAAACTCCCCACCTCGCACCCTCCCCCACCAAACCTTGCGGATGCCTAAGATTCCGATGTTTTTGTATCAAGACAACCTCATTTTGGTTTTTCGGGGCTGTCGGTGTGGTCGTCTTGCGTTTACCTTGAGTTCCGAGAGGTTTTTGTATGAGAACACCCCAAACGTTTTTTTCCATAGCACAAGTTTTTTAGGAAAAAATACTACCTGGCTTTAGCCAGGCTGGAGATTTTTTCTAAAAGCCGCTTGCGGCTCAACTTGGGATATGGAAAAAGCCGTTTGACCTTTGCAGACAAAACCCCCGGTCAAGGTAAACGCAAGGCGGCCACGCCGGAAAAACTAAAATACCTCTCTCCTGAAAGGGGGTTAAAACCGGGTTCGACAATCGGCTACCGGAGTTCCCGACAAGGAATGTTCCTTGCCCCGCCGACGAGTGCCTGCGCTCATCAGCCGGGCAAGGATCATTCCGGGTACTCCTTTCCGGATTGTGCCGATCAGTGAAAAGTCAGGCGCTTTTATCCGGCTGGCTTCACCGAACGAATCTATCCGGAAATAGCCTACCTTAGCCGGGTGGGTGGGGGGGGGGGGTGTATTTATGCGTTAGGGATTGCAGTGGAAAGCCCACAGCCTTCAGGCGAGGACTTGGAGGCGGAAAGCCCGACCGTTTACGGGAACGCCCAAATCCTCCAAAAGAAAAGCGTACTAATACACTAAAATACTAAAAGTAGTAAATACCCTTAATTCCGCAACACTATTACAAATTAAACTTTTAAAGTACCTGAGCAACAAAAAGTTGCCCATGATTTTGCCATGTCAGAATTTTTACTTATCCTAGTGTTGCAAAAAAACAAGCAAAACTCTGATATGACATGGTGAAGATACAAATTAAACGAGATATACTCCCTATATTCGCGTAGTAATCCCCTGTTGTCCCTGTCGCAAGACAAACTCCAGGGTTTTGTTTTTATATACTCCCCCCTATACGGTAGCGTATGGATCTTTTTCCTGAATCACCTTTTTAATCTTGAACAGCCGTTCTTTGGTTAGCGGCTTTATAGTTTCCGGATCCTCACCGTCGAATGTTTCCCCGAAGATCAGATCGTCCACCTCCAGGCCATGATTAAAATTCTCCCTGATACAGTCCCTTAGCAACCAAAGGTTTTTGAGGTTCACCCAATCGGCCGTTATGTTCCTGATCCTTCTAAACATGATTATCGCAGTACGAAAATAATGCCCCACATGATCGTAATCATGGCAAACCTGTTTATCCAGATAATAAACATCTATTTCCTGGTTTTCTTCATCCTCCGCGATCCGGCAAAGGCAGAACGGGATCTGCTCCAGTTTATCCCATTCGATATATTCCGTTGATTTCATATTGTCATTATTATAAATATCATTACTTGACCAGCGAGGCTATCACTTTGGCAAATTCGGAAATATCCCCTCCACGCTGGCCTTTTCCAACGCTTTCATATATTCTTTTCTACGCTCCACCGGAACAACCGTCCAGTTATAGCCTCCAGACGCAAGCATGGCGTTCAAGACGAACCGTCCCATTCTCCCGTTCCCGTCCATATAGGGGTGAATATACACGAAAAAGAAGTGTCCCAGGACAGCCCTTACCGCCGGGTGCGGCTCATTCTTCAAGAGATCGAAAAGGACGGGCATAGCGTCCCTGACCGCTTTCGGGTTCAACGGGATATGTTGCGATCCCCGTATATAGACCTGCCCGGTACGATAACCCACAATATCCTCCCTTTGCAAGATCCCCACCGTAACGAACGGCATCCACATCTGCATATACCAGACCAGATGATCCGCCCTTACCGCTTCCCCTGCGTTCTTTCCTTTCAGTATATCGGAGATCGTCCCCCTGACAGCCTGGAACGCCTGGTAATACCACGTGCACCAGTGCGTTTTTATGCTCCTTATCTTCTTTCTCCGGCTTCCAGTTCCCGACACGCACTTTCTCGATCAGTTCCGGGGAAACCCTATATCCCTCGATCGAGAGAGAATGATAAGCGTCCTCCGAATACTTTTCATCGACGGATCTCAAATACCCCTCCACGTCATCAATCTTTCCAGGGGCTTCGGGAAACAGTTCTACAACCTTATCCCTCATGTTCTCCCACATCAGGCGCAAGCGTGTGACGTAAGGCGACACTTCATAAACAAGGGGCGTTCGTGGCTGATCCTCGAACGGATCTTCTTCTCTCACGTCATACCCGAACCCCCGCATCGTGGAAACGATGCTGTCGGCGATTTCGCTGTTCCCGATGTTCCGGAACGCCCCGGCTATTCTTCCGGCACGAAGCGAAGCCCCGTTTTTCGTCAGTACCTTTAATATATCGGCAGCGTCCCGTATCATGGCCAGGCAGGTGCGGGCTGCGATCTTCTCCACTTGGAAATATCTCGGCGTGGCATATACCAGGGCTTCGGCAAGCGGATAGAGATTAAGGCCGTATTCCGGCTCTTTATATACCTGATCCGGAATCTCGCTTTGAAACACCAAAAGCGAGGTATCATACATCAGCTTTTGCGTGTTGTTATGCCTTTCGGCGACTTGATAATCACCTGCACGGGCACGGTCGTTTTCCCCGAATACAGATCCAGCGACTGGTCGGCCGTCAAGCACCATTGTTCCCCCAGCCGGACGGCCGCGTATTTCGCGATAAAATACCAGAATGAGGTGTACCAGACCGTCGTGTCCCCCTCTGTTCCCGGCCTGGCCGCAATATACCAGCCTTTCATTACTTCCTGCAACCAGCCGTTATCCAACAGCCGGGTTAAATGCGTCCTCCCTATCTCGGCCGTCCCTTGCAGGACGACACAGCGGTCTTTCTCCTGGAGCTTTCTTAATTCCTCCAGTGAAGCCGCCATTTTCTCCGCCATTGTTGCCATAACCGTTTTTATTTAGATTCTGATTATTTTCGTGCAAATACTCGTTTTTAGACACGTGTAAATACTCGTTTTTAATTATGTGCATTTACTCGTATTTGTTGCAAAAATACAATATTTGTTCCGATAATCAGCTACTAATGAAGTCTTTTTTTACTTGTTGTATCGTTGAAACGGCCTTTCCCGTGAGCTTCGCCACGTTCCGGATCGAGTAGCCTTTCTTTAACAAGGCGATCGCCTCCCGGTATTCCTCTTTCCTCTGTTCGGCCGTTTTCCGACTTCCCGGCTTCCGTCCCAGCCTGCCCCCTTTCTGGATGTACAACTCCCGTCCGCTATTAAGGCGGTCAATGATCCCCTGGCGTTCGATTGCGGCCAGTTCCCCCAATAGGGTAGTAATCAGAGAGGACAAGGGGTTTACCGTCTTGTCCGGCCGTAATGTTTCCAGGTTCAGGTTTTGAATATACACGCATATTTTATGCGTGTGCAGCGTATCGAGTGACTTTAGGATCTCCAGGGTTGAACGCCCCAGGCGTGAGATCTCGGTCAGCAACAACATATCCACCCGGTTCTGCGGATCTGTGCAGTATTCCAGGCAACGGCTTAAAATCGGGCGTTCGATATTGGCCTTTCGTCCGCTTATCTTTTCCTCAAAGACCGCCGTCACCTCGTACCCCCGTCCGGCTGCGAACCTCTCCAGATCGACAACCTGCCGTTCGGTCGATTGCCTGGCCGACTGCGAGCTTACACGTGAATAAATAACCACATTCATCCCTTTTGCTTTTGTTCTTCCTTATCTATTGTTTTAATCACCTTATCCACCTCTTTCAAGGAGGCATTATTTCCGGATCTATCCAAAAAAGAAATTCGCTAATTAACCTATAATTACTATCTTTGCATTGTAATGCTTGGTAAAGCCTCTGTTATCAAAACACGTAACCAAGTCAAGGATATACCCGTTCATCAAGAACGGGTTTTTCTTTTGCGACAGCCATTCATAAGACAAAGGATATTATAACAGGTCAGTAATCACAGCCGCCGGAATATCCAGCTTTGAGAAAGCGAACATCTTTTTCCCCAGATCCTTTAACGAGGCTCCGATATGGTACACGTCCGTTTCATCAACGATCAGGAAACGGTCGTGACTGTCCCGGTACGTCCTGATGTCGATAGGTGTGTACTGGCTGTTATGCCTGTCAAGATCAAGTTGGAGTTGCTGCGTGATACGCTGGGTGTAAATGGTGGCCGAGACACCGACGCTGCGTTTACTCAACATGAGCAAGACCGTTTCGTCCACATAGTTGTCGATAAGCACGATCGAACGCCTGGCCGACTTTACCAGATCGGTAGCGAACTTGTACGCATCGAAAATCTGGCCGTTATAAAAAATGCCTTCGACCGGGGGCAAGGCAGTACGCACAAAAAAATCTATCTTCTCGGTATGTTGAGCGACAGTCCTTTCAAGTTCTGACAAACGTTTATTAATGGAATACCCTTTTAAAAGATAGTCCTTTAAAACCTTATTCGCCCATTGCCTAAATAAAATACCTCTTTTACTATTGACACGAAACCCAATGGATATGATCGCATCCAAATTGTAATAAGTCAGATTGCGCATCACTTGCCGTTTGCCTTCCTGTCGAACTGTTCGGAAATCCCGAACAGTTGAACTTTCCTCTAATTCTTTCTGATCATATATGTTTTTTATATGCTCGCTTATATTTGCTTTGCTGGATTGAAAAAGATCCACAATTTGCGCCTGTGTCAGCCAAACGGTTTCATCTTCCAGCCTCACTTCCAACTTGACCGCTTCATCCGCTGGTATAATATGATTTCTCCCTGTTCCATTACTTATTTACCTTTTCTTAATTCATCAAGCCTCTGCATCGCACCGCTGAACTTCTCACTAAACATCATATCATCGGGCAAAACAAACCAGGTGGGAATACCTCTCGACTGTGGATTACCTATACATTCATCTTGCCCGTTCTGTTTGCGGTAATCGTCCCATTCACTATAAGCGATGTTCCAACGAATACCTAATTTATAGGTATTTTCCCATTTAATAATAGCCAGTGAATAGGCCGGATCATCTTTGCCGTCATAAATCACTTCTACAACTTCAACCATCCCTTTAGGGGAATTTATAAACTTCGGATTTTTATACGAATAAGTGCTCATGTCTTTTTATTTTTTTAT
>ENA-OQER01000430-OQER01000430.1-human-gut-metagenome-genome-assembly--contig:-NODE-430-length-22860-cov-3.970483_pt1 | contig 22860 bp, 28 predicted proteins | sample MGYA00242797_ERZ504639 | MGnify/ENA primary metagenome ERZ504639 (study PRJEB26092, sample SAMD00036306) | human gut metagenome | host: Homo sapiens | study: EMG produced TPA metagenomics assembly of...
CGGAGAGATAAGTACACTCTTCGCTCAACTTTTTCATAATTTTCCAGTTTCAGTGTCTGCATGGCCGAAGGGTCTTGGCGGACCCCTCCACGCATCTCTGCTCCCGGATGAATCATAATCATGTTTGACCCCATCTCCGAGATTTGTTGCTGGATGCTCTTTTTCGAGCCCTGACCGATGGCAAGCATAGCAATGACTGATGCCACACCGATGATGATCCCAACATGGTGAGGAAAGCGCGGAGCTTGTTGTTGGCAAGGGCCCGGAGAGCTATTTTAAATAGATTTGTTCCGTTCATAATGATTCTTTTTATGGTTAGTCCTCGTCATTCTTGGGCAAGGCAGCCAGTGCGGCAGCGGCCGAAAGGATCTGAGGATTGACGGTGTCTTCCACTACATGCCCGTCACGCAAGCGGATATTACGGCTGCTATACTGGGCTATTTCGGGATTGTGAGTGACAAAAATAAGCGTACGGCCTTCGGCGTGCAACTTTTGGAAAAGTACCAGAATCTCGAAAGAGGTACGGGTATCCAGATTACCGGTCGCCTCATCAGCCAAAATAACGGCAGGATTATTCACCAAGGCACGGGCAATGGCCACACGTTGCATCTGTCCGCCGGACATCTGATTGGATTTATGTTCCAGACGGTCACCCAGTCCCACAGCTATCAGTGATTCAATGGCACGTTTCCGTCTTTCGGAAGCCGATACGGACGAGTTATACATCAAGGGCAACTCCACATTCTCTACGGCAGTCGTCTTAGGCAACAGATTATAGTTCTGAAATACGAAACCTATTTTACGATTGCGCAACACAGCCCTCTGAGGTTTGCTCATGGTACGCACGGACACACCATCCAACAGGTATTCACCACTGGTAGGGGTATCAAGACATCCCAAAGTATTCAGCAGAGTGGACTTGCCGGAACCGGAAGTACCCATGATCGTAACAAACTCTCCCTCGTAGATGGTAAAAGAGATGCCACGCAGGGCGTGGACGGTTTCATCGCCTACCTGGAAGTTCCGTTTTATATTTTGTAATTCGATTATCTTTTTCATGTGATTTATTCTTTCAATGTAAACGGAAGCATTACCTTTTATTACTTGTTCTTTTTCTTATTGCTTCCCGGAGGCCTGGCATGAACGGACTTCTTTCACCTTCTCCGGCAGACGGTTCTTCCATTCCAGGCATAGCACCTTTCACTACCGTTTCTGTCACTACCGGTGTATTTTCAGTGATGCCACTCACAATCTCTGTCTTGCTGCCATCAGTAATACCTATTTTTACAGGATGGGCGGTAAAGATATTGTTATCCAGTGTCCACACTTTATGACTGCTCTGGCAATCGTTTATCTTACGGCCTCCCACTATGTCCTTGTTGGGAGTAAAGCGCAAAGCCTTGTTGGGAACGGTCAACACATTATCTTTGGTCAATGTATAAATGGTAGCGTTGGCGGTAAGACGCGGTTTCAGTTTCAAATCGGGATTATCAGCTGTTATCACTACCTCATAAGTAACTACAGTGGTGCTGGTGGTTGTTGAAGAGCTGCTGCTCGTGCTGTTCGTGCTCCCCAAACGAATCTGTCTGACTACTCCTTCGAACACATCGTCGGGATAAGCATCCACGGTAAAGGTTACACGGGCTCCTTCCTCCACCCCGGCAATATCGGCTTCATCCACATCGGCCACCACCTGCATCTTGGTCAAGTCGGCAGCGATGGTGAACAGTGTCGGAGTCTCGAAACCAGATGCTACGGTCTGTCCTTCTTCCACATCACGGCTGGTCACCACTCCATCAATGGGCGAGGTGATGGTTGCGTATGACAGGTTACGCTCAGCCTTTGCCAGAGCCGCCTTGCTTTGCTCCAATGCACTTTGGGCACGTTGGAAATTATAAACCGTTTCTTCATAATCCGTATCGCTGATTAATTGCTTCTCGTGCAGCTTACGGTTACGGTCGTATAATTTCTTCTGATAGTCGTACTCTGCCTTATTGCCGTCATAGGTGGCCTTTGCGACTGAAGTTCACTTTGCAATGTCACTTTATCCATCTCGGCTATCAATTCTCCTTTCTTTACCACGGAGTTGTAATCCACATAAATCTTATCAATGATACCGGATACCTGCGTACCCACTTCCACCTCTGTCACCGGCTCTATGGTTCCGGTAGCAGTGATGAAATTGCTGACATTGCCTTTGGTTACAGCTTCCGTTGCGAAATCGACCGTACTTTTCCCCTCCGGTCCGCCAAGCATCCAGAAACCGCCTGCCACGACCACTACGGCTACCGCTGTAGTAAGGATAATTTTCTTCTTTTCCATAATATAATATGTATAGCGTTATGATTATAATTTTATATCCTGACCTGCATAGAAGTTCAGTAAGTCCGGTCCAGGATAGCCATATATTTGGCCTGGATACGTTGCTGCTGTGCACTGAGCAGGTTATTTTTCTCGGTAAGCAACTCTACGGTATTCTTCATTCCCAAATTGAACTGCTCGCTGACCATCTCGTAACTGGCCTGGCTACTTTTCAGTTTGCTTTCGGCCGCCGCATATTGCTCTTGAGCGTTAGTAGCGTCCAGCCACAGACTTTCTATATTCTTATAGAGTTCCTTTTGTTTGTTTATCAGATCGAGCAGACTACTATCATATTGCAAGCGTGCCTTCTGTACGGCACTTTTATTCTGGCGGTTATCAAAAATCGGAATATTTATGTTCAATCCTATCATATTGTTCCAGCCATACTTCATTTGTTTGCTCCAGCTATTGTCACTGGCACTGTTTGTCATACTCCCCGTAGATGCACTCAAACTGATGGTAGGGAGATAGCCGGCTTTAGCCACTGATATATCCAGTTTGGAATTCTCGATGCTCAACTTGCTGCTTTGGATTTCCGGACGTGATGCCAAAGCCTGCTGATAAACATCCTCCTGAGCAGGCAGCGGTTGCAAGACATGCTCATCGACCAGTTCGGGAAGAACCAAATCCATTTCTTCCGTACCGTCCAGTTCCAACAACTGCTTCAACTGCAATTTATAGTCGCGCAAGGAACTTTCAGAGGTCACCAACTGATATTTGTCACTGCTTACTTGTGATTCCAGCTGCGCCAAATCGGCCTTCGAAATACTCCCTTCCTGAAAGAGCTCTTTGCCCCTGTCGTATGTGGCCTGGCTCACCTGTAAGGTATTCCGGTTAATCTTCACCGACTCGTCGGCATAAAGTATCTGGATGAAAATTTGTGCAATCTGCTCTTGCAGAGAGTTCTCCGTTTCGGTTACGGCAAGCCCTGCTATCTGCTGACTAGTCCTCCTCTGCTTGATCGTATTCAAGCGTTTGTTACCGTTCCACAAGGTCCACTGCGCGTTCAGACCATAGTTTCCATTATAAGTGGTTTTACTATCACTACTGATGATCTCCGTTCCGCTTACCGTGTTACTGGTTTCCTGATACGGACGGTTCGTCACATTCTGTCCTGTGCTGAACGACAGACTGGGAAAGAGGGCGGCTTTGGCGGTTTTCACATCTACCGAGCTCTCTTCCAATGAGATTTTATCCTGCTGCAATTGGATATTTTTCTCCAATGCATAGTCAATGCAGTCGTCCAGCGTCCATTTTTTGGCTTCTTGGGCGGAAACCGAAGTAACCGCGGCCAAAAATCATTGCGAAATATACTACTCGTTGTCTCATCCTTTTTACTATTTAATTTGTTGATACAAAAGTAGAGGACCGTGATATTTTTAGCAATAAATATAGATTTGCGGAAGATTTCTATGGACAAAAACTTGCTTTTTACCGATAAAGTGTTTTTCTTTGTAATTATTACAACTTTAAGATAAATTTATGAATGATTCTTTGTTAACACGCATCTGGATATTCTATCGCGACGGCTTTCGCGAGATGACCTTGGGACGTACCCTCTGGGCGATTATTCTTATCAAATTATTCATCATGTTCTTTATTCTGAAACTTTTCTTTTTCCCCTCCTTCCTTGGCGGCAAGACAACGGAAGAGAAACAACAGTATGTAGGTGAAGAGTTAATAGAACGGGCAAATCCATAAACATTTAAATAAATCAGAAAGTTATGTTTGAAAACATTGACACTTCGTTAATTGACTGGTCAAGAGCGCAGTTTGCTTTGACGGCCATGTATCACTGGCTTTTCGTGCCTCTCACTTTGGGATTGGCTGTGATAATGGGGCTCATGGAGACCCTTTATGTGACAACAGGTAAGGAATTCTGGAAGAACACAGCCAAGTTCTGGATGAAACTGTTTGGAATCAATTTCGCCGTAGGTGTCGCCACCGGTCTGATTCTGGAATTTGAGTTCGGAACCAACTGGAGTAACTATTCCTGGTTTGTGGGAGATATTTTCGGAGCCCCACTGGCCATCGAAGGAATTCTGGCATTCTTTATGGAAGCCACTTTCATTGCCGTTATGTTCTTCGGCTGGAACAAAGTGAGCAAGCGTTTCCACCTGGCATCCACCTGGCTCACCGGACTGGGAGCAACGATCTCCGCCTGGTGGATTCTGGTCGCCAATGCCTGGATGCAATATCCTGTAGGAATGGCTTTCAATCCCGAAACAGTAAGAAATGAAATGGTGGACTTTGCAGCTGTCGCCCTCTCTCCCATGGCTGTTGCCAAATTCTTCCACACAGTGTTAAGCAGCTGGATACTGGGAGCCGTTTTTGTAGTAGGAATAAGTTGTTGGTATTTACTGCGCAACCGTCAGAAGGAGTTCGCTCTGAGCAGCATTAAAGTTGCCGCCGCCGTAGGTCTGTTCGCTTCTCTCGTCACTGCATGGACGGGTGATATTTCGGGAGTACAGGTAGCCAAAGTACAGCCTATGAAAATGGCCGCCGCCGAAGGATTACACGATGGTGGAAACGGAGTGCCCTTCACCATTGTAGGAGATTTGAAAATCCCCAAAATGCTTTCCATTCTTGCCACTCACGACATAGACGGCTATGTCCCGGGTATCAACAATCTGCTGGAAGGTGGTTATCAGATGCCCGACGGTACAACGGCTTTATCGGCCGAAGAGAAAATTAAACGCGGACAGATTGCCATCGCCGCTCTGGATGCATTCCGCAAAGCGCATAAGGCAGGTGACGAAGCAAGCGCCGCCGTAGCTCGCAAGACATTGGACGAAAACGTGAAATATTTTGGTTACGGATATATCAAGGACCCCACCCATCTGGTTCCTAATGTGGGACTTACTTTCTGGTCATTCCGGGTCATGGTGGGACTGGGAGGTTATTTCATCCTGTTCTTTATCATCGTATTGATTGTATCGAAAAAAGAGAAACTGGCCGATATGCGATGGCTGCAACGGGTGGCTTTGTGGACTATTCCGCTAGCCTACATCGGTAGTCAGGCAGGCTGGGTGGTAGCCGAGGTAGGGCGCCAGCCATGGGCTATACAGGATATGCTGCCCGTAGGAGCAGCCATCTCCAAGTTACAGACAGGGTCTGTACAACTTACTTTCTTTATCTTCCTTCTGTTGTTCACCGTTCTGCTCTTTGCAGAAATAGGTATTATGCTGAAGGCTATCAAGAAAGGGCCGGAGGGAATCAAGAATTGAGAACTAAGGTTTCTTCAGTTCTATCTTTCAATATTCAATTCTCCATTTTTAAATTAGAACATTATGGACTATATATTTTTACAAAATTATTGGTGGTTCCTGGTATCGTTACTGGGAGCCCTGTTGGTGTTCCTGCTCTTTGTACAGGGTGGTAATTCCTTATTGTTCACGCTGGGACGCAATGACGAAGAACGTGCCTTGCTGGTAAACTCCACAGGACGTAAGTGGGAGTTTACTTTTACCACTTTAGTTACTTTCGGGGGCGCTTTCTTCGCTTCTTTCCCGCTGTTCTACAGTACCAGCTTCGGCGGTGCTTACTGGTTGTGGATGATTATTCTTTTCAGTTTCGTATTGCAGGCTGTCTCATACGAGTTCCAATCCAAGCTGGGCAATCTGCTGGGCAAACGCACTTACCAATGGTTTCTGGTTATAAATGGCATTGTGGGTCCGTTGTTGCTGGGAGGAGCCGTGGCTACTTTCTTTACCGGCTCCAATTTCCTGGTTAATAAAGGCAACATGGGCAATGAACTGATGCCTGTCATCAGCAGTTGGGCCAACGGATGGCACGGACTGGATGCGCTGACTAATCCTTGGAATCTGGTCTTGGGATTCGCCGTATTCTTCCTGGCCCGTCTTTTGGGTAATCTTTATTTTATCAATAACATCCGGGATAAAGACTTGATTCCCCGTTGCCGCCGTCAGCTTATAACCGATGCGATTCCTTTCCTTATCCTGTTTCTGGCTTTCGTTATCCGCACTTTATTAGCCGACGGTTTCGCTGTAAATCCCGAAACAAAGGAAATTTATATGGAACCTTACAAGTATTTCCTCAATCTGATGGATATACCCCTATTGCTGGTATTGTTCCTCATCGGAGTGGTCGGGGTTCTTTGGGGCATTGGAAAAGCTGTATTCAGCAAGACTGCCACCAATGGTATCTGGTTTGCCGGTCCCGGTGTCGTGCTCACTGTATTAGCTTTATTACTTTGCGCAGGATATAATAATACAGCTTACTACCCGTCTACAGCCGATTTACAAAGTTCGCTGACTTTGGCCAACAGTTGCTCCAGCGAGTTTACCCTACGCACCATGGCATACGTTTCCATTCTGGTACCTTTCGTTCTGGCCTATATCATTTATGCTTGGCGTGCCATAGACCGCAAGCCCATTACCGCAAAGGAACTGGAACAAGACGGACACGCTTATTAAAGAGTCTTAATGGATTATAGTGAAGGCATCCTGTTTTGCAAATAGCTGTAAACAGGATGCCTTTCTATGTTAAATAACATTGTTTCAACCTATAAAATGAAGAGAATATCTTGCAAATTTCCGAAATATCCGTACCTTTGCATTGTGTTTTTCATAGTATTAGATTTAAGGTTAACAAAGGTTGGAGCAAGGCGTTGCTCCTTTTTTTATATCTATAGGACACATAGCGTCCATAGTTGATTCATTTCCCATCTAGAAAGTTATTTTCGTTTAAACTCTTCATCTAAAAGAAATATTATGATACAAGTGATGCATACAGTTGCGGATTACGTGCATGATGCCAGATATAGGATGCCGGATAGACCTCTTCCTTATTTTTATCAAGGATTTCTTTCAGAATACTGCATTTGTTCTCGCCCGTCACCAGAAAACAGGTATGCCGGGCTTCTATCAAAGGACGTCCCGTCATGCATATACGCACTGTTTTATTATAAGGATTGACGGACACCTCATACGGTTCCCCGGCGGTAAGAAGTTCCTGACGATCGGGGAAAATGGATGATGTATGCCCGTCCTCTCCTATCCCTAATAATACAAAATCAAAAACAGGCACACCGTCCATGGTCGGAACGGTGGTCTTGACTATGGAAGAATACTGTTTGGCTTCTTCTTCGGGAGCGCCCTCACCCACAATACGGTAGTAATGACTGGCAGGAATACCTACCTTGCCAAGCAGCAGACGATGGGCCAGGCCAAAGTTGTCTGATCATCGCCAGGTGGCACGCAACGCTCGTCCACCCAATAGAAATAAATACGGGGCCAAGGGGTATATGCGGCATATTCACGCTCCCAAACCTCAAAAAGTGTGGCAGGAGTAGTTCCTCCGGAAAGAGCAATGGTAAAAGGCCGTTCAGGCTCTTTATCCATCGCTTCCAATATATGAGTTATCAAGGCTTGCGACGCTTGTACAGGCGACGCATACAAGTTATGGTCAATCATCTTATTCACTATTTATTACTCAGAGTTTGCTGTTTAAATTTACTATTCACAGATGACGACTTACAATTTACAGTATAAATTGGAATGTGTCAGATTCTTGCACGGGTTTGTCCATTCGGCATGACTGCGGTTGATCAACACATCCGCTTCTTTCGGTCCCCATGTTCCTGCAGGATACCCATAAAGAGGAGTTTCGGGATGCTTCTTCCAATAATCCAGAATCTTGTCAAAGTAAGTCCAGCTCTCGTCCACGGCATCGGAACGGGTAAAAAGTGTAGGATCACCCGCCAGACTGTCTTCCAACAGGCGTACGTACGCATCCCCCGTTTCCTGATCGTGCTGGTCATAGCTGAAATCCATCTCCATGGTTCCCATATAGAAACCGGCACCAGGTTCTTTCATGGCTATGCGCTGAAGAATTCCCTCGTCGGCTGAATACGGATAATCAGTTCCTCACCTTTATACAAGCCCTCCTTCATTTGAAACATCTGCATAGGGGCCGGTTTGAAATGAATCACAATTTCGGTCACCTTGGTAGGCATCTGCTTGCCGGTACGGATATAAAAAGGTACTCCCTGCCAACGCCAGTTGTCCACATACAGGCACATCGCCACGTAGGTATCCGTACGGGAATCAGGATGAACATTCTTTCTTCACGATAACCGATACGGTCGTCACCGGCAATATATTGTCCGCGGACAACGTTATCACGGATATACTCATCAGTCAGCGGACGAAGGGACTGATAGACTTTGATCACCTCGTTACGAAAACCATTCTTGTCAAACTTGGCAGGCGGTTCCATGGCAGTAATGGCAAGCAACTGCATCAGGTGGTTCTGTACCATATCACGCAGAGCTCCCGCCCCGTCATAATACCCTCCGCGAGTACCTATACCCATATTTTCCACCGCAGTGATTTCCACATGATCTATATAGTTACGGTTCCATATCGGTTCGTAAATGGTACTTCCAAAACGGGTCACCATAATATTCTGTACCGTTTCCTTGCCTAGGAAATGATCGATACGGTAAATATCCTCTTCTTTAAAATAAGCGGCATAGATCTTATTCAGTTTCTGAGCAGAAGCAAGGTCGTATCCAAAAGGCTTCTCGACAATGATACGCTTTAATCCGGGCTTTTTCAGCAAGCCCGCATCATGCAGATATTCGGAATCAGTTCATAAAGCAATGGCGGAGTGGCCAGGTAGAATAAATAATTCCCATTATTCTCATATTGAGGTGAAAGCTCCTTCAGACGGTCATTCAGCAGAGAATAAGTGGTTTCGTCCGCCGGGTCCATGGACTGATAATGGACAGTAGAGAGAAAATCTTCCAATGTTTCCATCTCTTCTTTTGTAAGAGAACCGGACTTTATCAGTTCTTCTTTCAGATAAGCACGATAGGTTTCGTCCGTATATGCAGTACGGGCACAGCCGATAATGGCAAAATGCTCGGGGAAGCGTTTCCCGTTATGTATCTTTATCAGGGCAGGCATCAGTTTGCGCCGGGTTAAATCACCGGATGCACCGAAGATGACCAAAAATAAACTATGTGGTAAACTCATGATTCTTTCTTTTAAAAATGAATGTATAATGCTTTGTGTTGCGACGTATCAATAGTTGTCTTCCCAATGTTCGTGGAAAAATTCCCCCCGTGGACTGTCCACACGCTCGAAGGTATGAGCTCCGAAATAATCACGCATCGCCTGAATCATATTGGCCGGGGAATGGTTGGTGGTCAGACCCAGAAAATAATTCAACGCTGCGGAAAGTACAGGTACGGGCAATCCTTCTTTCAACATGACGCCGATGTATTTCTTCCACGCGGGCAGGGCTTCCGTTACTTCCCGTCCGAAATGCTCGTCCAGCAACAGATGCGACAATCCCGGCGCACGGCGATAGGCCTCGGCAATGTCGTTCAAGAAAGCGGAACGGATAATGCATCCGGCACGCCACAACAGGGCGATGGTGGAAAGATTCAATTTCCAGCCATATTGCTCACTGGCAGTGCGCATCAGAGCAAACCCTTGCGCATAACCTATCAGACGGGCGGCATACAAGGTACTCTCGAATCCGGCCACCGTATCCTGATAATTATATACCGAATGATTCTCCACATGCATATAATGCTGGGACATCAGCACACGCAAGTTCTTCTCCGCCGACAGATTACGGGCAAAAACAGCTTCGGCAATCACGTCCAGCGGCGTATTGAGTTGCAGAGAGTTAATGACACTCCAACGACCCGTTCCTTTTTGCCCGGCAGCATCCAGAATGTTGTCGAGCAAATAACCGCCTCCTTGTTCTTTATGACGCAGAATGGCTGAAGTAATCTCTATCAGGTAACTGTGCAGGCGTCCTTTGTTCCATTGTTCAAAAATATCCGCCATCTGTTCGTTCTTCAATGCCAGCAGATGCTTCATGGCGAAATAAGTTTCAGCTATCAACTGCATATCCCCATATTCTATGCCATTGTGCACCATCTTCACATAGTGGCCTGCCCCACCGGGCCCCACCCATTCGCAACACGGAGTGCCGTCCTCGGCTTTTGCCGCAATACTTTTCAGCATCGGCTGAATGACCGGCCATGCCTCTTGCGCACCACCAGGCATGATGGACGCTCCATGCAGAGCACCCTCCTCACCTCCTGAGATACCGCAACCTACAAAGTACATTCCTTATCATAAAGTTCCTTCACACGACGTTCCGTATCTTCATAATAAGAGTTCCCTCCATCAATGAGGATATCGCCCTTATCCAGTAAAGGAAGCAGCTTATCCATCAGTTCATCGACAGCCGGACCTGCCTGTACCATCAAGAGGATGACACGCGGAGCTTTCAGCGCTTCGACAAAATCCGTCAGTTCATTACTGCCTATGATACCTTTTCCTTTGGCACGGTTTGCTATAAAGTTATCTACTACATTTTCTTCTTTTCCGGGAACGGTACGGTTCCATACTACGACCTTCCATCCCTTGTCAGCGAGATTCAGAGCAAGGTTCTGCCCCATCACGCCTAATCCGATTAATCCTATATCTGCCTTTTCCATAAATTGTTCTTTTTATATTTAACAATTTAATAGGTAATTTGTTCAATAATTCTATCTTTGCAATTTGAACAATAGCACATTATCATGAAGAGGTTAAAAATCGGCTTATTAGCCGGATTATCATCGCCATCGCATTGGGTATAGGATTCGGAAACGTTCTTCCCGGCGAACTGGTGAGAGTATTTGTGACTTTCAACGGGATCTTCAGCGAGTTCCTGGGTTTCATCATTCCGTTGATTATTCTCGGGCTGGTCACTCCCGCCATTGCCGATATCGGCAAGGAGGCGGGAAAGATGCTGGTAATCACAACGTTGGTGGCATACGGCGCCACTTTGTTCTCCGGATTCCTGTCTTATTTCACCGGAGTGACTTTATTCCCTTCCATGATTGCTCCGGGAGCGCCGATAGAACAAATCAGTGAAGCGCATGACATTTCTCCGTTCTTCACCGTAGGCATTCCTCCGGTGATGAATGTGATGACTTCCTTGATCCTGGCCTTCACGCTAGGTCTGGGCATCGCACATCTGGATAGTACAGCGCTGAAAAACGTATGTAACGATTTCAAAGAAATCATAGTCAAGACCATCCAGACGGTGATTCTGCCCTGCTGCCTATCTATATATTCGGTATATTCCTGAATATGACTCATTCCGGACAGGTATATAACATTCTGATGGTATTCATTAAAATTATCGGAGTAATTTTCCTGCTTCACATCTTCCTGCTGGTTTTTCAATATACCATTGCAGCGCTGTTTGTGCACCGGAACCCGTTCAAACTACTGGGAAAGATGATGCCTGCCTATTTCACAGCATTGGGCACACAGTCATCGGCGGCCACCATTCCGGTGACTTTGCGGCAGACCATCAAGAATGGGGTTACGGAGGATATAGCCGGATTTGTCATTCCGCTATGCGCCACAATTCATCTGTCGGGAAGCACGCTGAAGATTGTCGCTTGCGCACTGGCACTGATGATTATGCAAGGAATGCCTTTTGATTTCCCCATGTTTGCAGGATTTATCTTTATGCTGGGAATTACAATGGTAGCCGCACCTGGAGTACCGGGAGGAGCCATCATGGCTGCATTGGGGATCCTGGCTTCCATGCTGGGATTCGGAGAAAGTGAACAGGCTTTGATGATAGCACTTTACATTGCCATGGATAGTTTCGGCACTGCTTGCAATGTGACGGGCGATGGGGCTATCGCATTGATTATTGATAAGTTTTTCGGGAAGAAAGACCTCCGGCCTATACAATAGAAAAAGCATTATCGAACTAAATAAGGCCAGAAAGAAAAAGATATTTTTAGAAACAGGGCAGTAACAAGTTGACATTTTTTCATTATCTTTGTTACTATAAAATAGAGAAAGGAGAAAAATCATGCGAAGAACCGAAATTGTAGATATGATACGCAGTATCCTCCACAAAGTAGCACCAAATGCCCAAATCATACTTTATGGATCGGAAGCTCGCGGAGAGGCTCGCCCAGACAGTGATATCGATCTGCTTATTCTTGTAGATGAGCCACAGCTTACTCCAGAATACGAACAGGAAATTATCCGTCCGCTTTATGAACTGGAAGTAAAATCGGGAGTTATTATCAGCCCAATGATTATGCTGCGCAGATTATGGGAGAACCGTCCCTTTCAGACTCCGTTTTCGCTGAACGTAATGAATGAAGGGATAGTGTTATGAAGCCAGGAACTATCCCCCGAGCACCGCGTTGCTTGATTCAATACCGTTTTGAACGAGCGTATAAGACTTTGGAAGAAGCTGACTATATGCGTGTGGGAAATTATTTTAACGCCGCCATCAACCGCCTTTATTATACCTGCTTTTATGCAGCCATCGGTTTGTTAAATAGCTAAGGGAATCGAGGCAGGCACCCACAATGGAGTAAAAATAATGTTGTCCTATCACTTTGTGCGCACGGAAGTACTGAGTCTGGAACATGGCAGCACATTCAGCAACTTGTTTGACAAACGGCACAGTGGAGACTACGAAGACTTTGCCTATTGCGATGCCGCATTGGTAGATTATCTCAGACCACGTGCCGAAGCTTTCATCAAATCGGTAGAAAGTCTGGCTCAAGAATAAATGGATCGCTCCCAAACAAAAACAAACATATTCTTTCTGCCCTTCCATCGTCTTCATCCTGCCATTACGCTATCTCCAAGAGGAGGTAACGCAATGCAGAATAACAAACAAAAAAGGAAAACATGAGCTAGAATACAGGCATCTGCCAAATGAATCCCACTGACACACGATGGTACTGAAATTGTCCTCACCCAATGCCTTCGCACGATCGGTATATTTATAGGAACGCCCCACGTATGCCAGGAAGAAGTGCAGATTGCTCTCCATCGGATAAAATTCTATTCCTCCTGCATATCCCCATGCCGTGCGATATTTACCTTTTTCCACTTCATCGCTTGCCTTATAAACGGAAGCCGTTTCATACATTCCTTTTGCAAACAAGTTCCACTTCGGGGCAAACGATAATTCACATGCAACACATAGGACATATATTCGGCATTAAAAGCATTGTGTGCCTGATTATCAGTTCCTACTATACTAGTTATAATCCCTTTACGGTCTACCCCTTCATGAGAATACATCCAGTCAAAATAGGCGTGCCATTTAGGGCTGAAATTAAACTCATTACCCAAAGCATAATAATACATCTTCTCGCCTTTCGTTTCGTTCATGACAGAGGCAGACCAACGGGTTTTGAAAACATCCAGAAAATTACCATTCCAGTTCAAGGTATAAACCAACGGCAGTTTGGTACGTTCCAAATCCCCATACATCTCCTCGGACGGCCCGTTCAGGCTGTTCAATACCTGAAATTGTATCTGCTGATAAGGATTATAGTTGTATGCCACATTCAAACCGGTCATGAAGTTACTCATGTGCTCTATCATGTCACTATATTCGTAAATATCAATCGGATTCAAATCAAATTCTATACCACCATACGAGGCACATTGCTTTCCGGCGAAAAATGAGAACTTATTTAATTTGATGCCTACTCCCGCCCAATCTATGCTGGTAGGTACATTATCTATATTGCCGGAACCATCGTTACCCCGATTCAGACGCTGACGGTAACGATAGCTTAACCAGTCATTGATATCTCCCTTCATCTCGATACGGAGTTGCTTCATTTCGAATGCGCCCCGATCAAATCCGGAGTCGTTCCATTTCATATTGAAATCACCGTGCATATTAAGATAGAGATTGAACTTGTCCGTTTTCTTCTTGATACCGGTGACTTCTTCAAACAGACTTTTGTCACCGGCCATGAAATCACTTCCGGAAGATTGGGCATATAAAGGGTAAGTGCCTGAGACAGCAAGGGCTGTCAGGCATACTAACATTATTCTTTTCATAAGTCAAAGTTTTAGGTTGTAATGTATTCTCTTTTTCTTTTATGCGCACAAAAGAAAAAGAGATAAAAAGAAAAAGTGCCGGATGGACTAGTATACGTTGAAGTATTCCTGAATTTTCTTCCAGTCTTTTGTCTTAGTCAACGCCAGCATCAACAACACACGTGCCTTCTGAGGGTTCAACTCCTGTGAGGCCACAAATTGGTATTTATTATCATCCACCTCAGCATCCAATGTAGTCGGTCCGGTAGGAACACGGCTGGAACGCACTACCAAAATACCTTGTTGACGAGCCTTTTCCAACATCGGAAACAAATTCTGATGAATGTTGCCATTCCCCACACCGGCATGAACAATACCCTGATACCCATTATTCAAGAAAGGAGTCATGATATCAGCTTCTACATTGGAATAACTGTAAACGATACCTACTTTCGGCAGCTTGTCAAGGTGGGTTACATCAAAATCGGAACCGGTGGTATGGCGTTTCAAAGATTCCATATTATAGAAAACCTTACCATTCAATACATATCCCAACGCACCGGAGTTAGGGGACTGGAAAGTCTGTACATCCACCGTATTGGTCTTCATGGCTCCGTGAGCTCCCAAAATCAAACCGTTCATAGCAATTACGACACCTTTTCCCCGTGATTCCCTGGCGGCGCAGTGACTACTGCATTATACAAGTTCAGCGGTCCGTCCGCACTCATGGCCGTAGAGGGGCGCATGGCTCCTACCAATACAACAGGCTTGTCACTCTTCACAGTCAAGTTCAGGAAAAAGGCGGTTTCTTCCATCGTGTCAGTCCCGTGGGTAATCACGATACCGTCCACATCTCCACGGCTGAAAAGCTCGTTGATACGCTTGGCCAACGTCAGCCATACGGCATCATTCATGTCCTGAGAGCCGATTTTTACAATCTGTTCCCCGGTCACATTGGCTATTTTGTTCACTTCGGGAACCGCTTCCAGCAATGTGCTGATAGCCACCTGTCCGGCAGTATAATTTGTTTTAGTAGCCGAAGCGCCTGTTCCGGCAATAGTCCCTCCTGTAGCCAATATATGGATATTAGGCTTTTGGGCGACAGCAGCCAATGTGGTACATACCAGCATTGCCGCCATAAGGCTGAGTTTTCTTAATCCGTTCATAATCTTTTCAAGTTTAGGTTTTATTACTATAATAATTATTTGGAAATTTTGTTCACACACAGAGGAAGAAGATGCGCCGATGATATATATGTGCACATCGAATCATTATAAATGTTACAGGCAGAAGATTACTCATGTTACAGATGAAAGATTACTCATCTTCAAGCCTGACCGCACCTATCCCTTTCCTTTCTAGAATACCTGTATCAGCAGCAGGCCTACCACAATAGAAACAAGGGTAGCCACCATTCCGGGCATCATAAACGAATGGTTCAGAATCCATTTTCCAATACCCGTTGTTCCTGTACGGTCAAAGTTGATGGCTGCCACCACCGTAGGATAATTAGGGATAAAGAAATATCCGTTGACGGCAGGGAACAAAGCAATCAGCATCATCGGAGAAATACCCAGTGCTATTCCTAACGGTACAATAGCACGCACCGTAGCAGCCTGGCTATAAAGTAAAATAGACATGACAAACAATGCCAGACCGAACAGCCAGGGCATTTGACGCACAATCCCTTCAATAGAACCTGTCAGTTCCGTAATGTTTCCATTGATGAACGTATCCCCCATCCATGCAATACCAAAAATAGCGATTACCGCCTGCATTCCGGCAGGAAACACGCTGCCTTGTGTAGCCTTGATTCCATCCGTACGTGAAATGATAAGAATAATAGCTGCCGCACACAACATCAAGATCTCAATAATAGAAGCATATCCAAAGCCGCACCGTTGAACACAGGACGCATAGCAGGGATAGAGCCGAATAATACAATCAGCAGTGTGGCGGCAATAAAGATAATCACCGAGATACGGGCGTGAAACATATTCTTCACATCGTTCAGTTCCACATGTTTTGTATCAATCATTCCGGCTTCCAGACGGCGCAGGTATTCAGGATCTTCCAACAACTCCTTGCCGACCTTTTTTGAAAGGAAAGCGCCGACCAGCACACCGATTAATGTAGCAGGAATGGTAATCTTCAGAATATCAAACAAAGTAATGTCAAATCCTGTCAGCAGGCCCAGCAACGCTACGGTAGCGGCAGAGATAGGGCTGGCGGTAATAGCCTGTTGCGAGGCGATAACGGCAATGCCTAAAGGACGCTCAGGACGAATTTTAGTTTCCGTAGCTACCTCGGCTATGACAGGAAGTACAGAGTAGGCCACATGCCCTGTACCTGCGACAAAAGTAAACAGATAAGTAACCAACGGGCTCAGGATAGTCACCTGCGAAGGGTTACGGCGCAACAGCCGTTCCGCCAACTTCACCATATAGTCCAGTCCGCCGGCAGCCTGCATACAAGAGGCGGCAGAGATAACGGCGACAATCATCAACATCACATCAATAGGGGGAGCGGTAGGCTGAAGTCCGAAGACAAAAGTCAATATGGCAAGGCCTACACCTCCCATCACTCCCAATCCGATACCTCCCAAACGGCACCTACAATAATAGCGACAAGTACAAATAGCAGTTGTAATAACATGGTTTTTATCCGTTTATAAATATACAATTTTAATTCCGAGAACAAAGATAGACCATTTCTGTTCTACAAACCTTAAAATTTCTAAGAATTTTTCCTTTTTTCACTACTTTCCCCCTAAAACATTCAATAAAAGTTAGTTGTTTTGTATAATGAATAATGTGCAAATTATTAAATTATTATATATGAACAGAATTTGCAACCTTTTTGGAATAAAGTATCCCATCATACAGGGAGGAATGGTATGGTGTAGCGGTTGGAGACTGGCCTCCGCAGTAAGTAATGCCGGAGGGCTGGGACTGATAGGAGCAGGCTCCATGCATCCCGAAACCTTGCGCGAGCACATACGGAAATGCAAAGCGGCGACAGACAAGCCTTTCGGAGTAAACATTCCGCTGATGTATCCCGAAATAGACATCCTTATCAATATGGTAATAGAAGAGGGTGTGAGAATCGTCTTCACCTCTGCCGGAAATCCAAAGACTTGGACAGAACACCTGCATGAGCACGGCATCATTGTGGCCCATGTAGTGGCAAGCACCAAGTTTGCCGCCAAATGTGAAGAAGCAGGCGTAGACGCATCGTAGCCGAAGGATTCGAAGCAGGAGGACATAACGGACGGGAGGAAACGACCACCCTATGTCTTATTCCGGCCGTCAGACAGATTACCACTGTGCCGTTGATGGCTGCCGGAGGTATCGGATCGGGAGAAAGTATACTAGCTGCTATGGCATTGGGGGCCGACGGGGTGCAGATAGCACGCGCTTCGCATTAACCGAAGAGAGTTCCGCTCATTTCACATTCAAAGACCGATGCCTGCGACTGAACGAAGGAGATACCCAACTGACATTGAAACAGCTCTCTCCCGTCCGGCTGGTCAAAAATGATTTCTTCAAACAAGTGGAAGAAGCGGAAAGCCGTGGCGCGACAACGGATGAACTACGCACTTTGTTAGGAAAAGGACGTGCAAAAAAGGGAATCTTTGAAGGAGATTTATTCGAAGGGGAACTGGAAATAGGACAAGTCGCATCCTGCATACATAAATTACAGACGGTGGATGAAGTGATGAAAGACTGGTGGAAGATTTCAATGCCGCATTAAACAGGTCAATGAGTTGCAAAGATTTATCTGATGGTGCGGACAATGAAACGATCAAAAAAACCGGAGAATGAATCAAAAACAAGATGAACATTCTAAAGATTACAGATTGTAACCGACAAATACATAAAAGTGGATGTGTCCAAATTCAGTTTTTGGAAATATGAACTTATAATCTGAAATTTGAGCATCCTAAAAGACTAAGAAAGGGTCGTATCATTACTCAATACAGAGCTTGATACGACCCTTTTAAGTGTTATAATTACTATCTGTAACCTTCAGGAGCAGTCATTTTGGTTTTGACACGCCTAATGCATAAAATTAAGTTATTCTACTTACACCTTTTCTTATTAAACAAATTAGCACTCAGGAATCCCACCAAAAATATCAGCAACGTTCCGAATACGATAGCCAGATTAGCATGTACAAAAGGGGATATCACAATCCAACAAACCAGAATTACCCCACAAACGACTCCCAGTACCGCATCAAAATTACGTGCCTTCCTCGAAATATACCCCAGTAGAAACAGTCCCAACATGCCTCCGCTGAAAATAGACGCCAACGCCCACCAAGCATCCAGCGCACTTTGCACACTCATAAAGGCAAAGGCCACCAGAATTCCTGCCACTCCTACTCCCACACTAGAGAGTTTCAGCACCAACATCCGTTCCCTGTTTCCGGCATGTTTGCGGAAACGCTGGTAATAATCCGTCAGAATGATGGTAGACGAACTAGTGACACTGGTCGCAATGGTACTCATACCTGCGGCAAAGATAGAAGCAATCAGCAGGCCTGTCAACCCCACCGGCAACTCATTGACTATAAAGAACGGAAAGACATAATCCGCCCCCACTCCGTCGGGCAAGACCCCCGGATGCACTTTATAGAACGCATACAGCCCGGTCCCTATCATAAAGAAGACAGCCGAAACGGGAATAAACAAATATCCTCCGAACAAGGCCGAGAACTTAGCCTCCTTCTCATTCTTCGCCGTATGATAACGTTGCACATAACTCTGTCTATACCATAGTTCTGCAAATTGGTAAATACGCCATAAATCAGGCACACCCAAAAAGTGGACTCACTTAAACTGCTTCCAAAACTTCCCAAGCTGAATTTCCATCTTCCATAGCGATGGAGAAAGTCTGTGCCGGACCTTCGGGCATGTCAAAAAGCAAGATGAACATACATACCAGCGCACCGCCAATCAGAATAATCCCCTGTATGGCCTCTGTCCAAATGACAGCTTTCATGCCGCCCAGCATGGAATAAAGTACAATAGCCACACTGGTCACAATAATGATGGTCTGGATATTCCATCCCAGCAATACATTCATGGGCAATGCCAACAAATACAGAATAGAGCCTGTACGTGCAATCTGGGTAAGCAGATAACAGGACGAGGTATATATACGGGCCCAAGGCCGAAGCGGTTTTCCAGGAAACTATAAGCCGATATACTGTCCTGGCTTCGGTAAAAAGGCACGAAGTAACGAGCCGCAAAATAAGAAGCTATAGGGATAGACAGGCTGAATACAAACGCATTCCAATCTCCCGAAAAAGCCTTTCCCGGATATCCCAAATAACTGATACTGCTGACATACGTGGCAAAGATGGACATCCCCACCACCCAGCCGGGCAAGCTTCTGCCGGCAGAAGTGAACTCCTCGGAAGTACCTTTCTTCTTAAAGAAAGAACAACCGAAGGCCACGACTCCGCCGGTAAACAGCAAAAAGACGATTATATCAATGATATGCATACAGACCGAGCATTTAAGGTTTCAACTCCGGACAAAAAGGGAGTGCCTCCAACGCCTTGCGTATCTTCTCGCGTTCCGGAGCATTGAAGCGATGGAAAGGAGCCGCAACAAAATCATCACAAACGCCCAATAAAGACAACGCGCATTTCAATCCCTTCAGATAACTGGAACCATGCTGGCCCACAGTATAAATACTGCTGCTTATCTGCATCACCAGAGGTTGAAGACGGCTCACCGTTTCCATGTCACGTGCCAAGGCGGCATTATACAGGTCTACATACAATTCCGGAAACATATTGGCACCTCCATTGATGCCTCCGTGTCCACCCAGTAACACACACTCGGCCGTAATTTCCTCCGGTCCCACCAGCATGGCGAAATCCGGTCGGTCCTTCATGGCATACATCACGGACTGGAAATAAACGGCATTGGCCGAACTATCCTTGAATCCCACTACCTGAGGGTTACGGGCAATGCGCTGTATCGTAGCCGGAGCAAAATTCACTTTTGTATGCGACGGCATATTATATAAGAAGATAGGCAACGGCAACTGAGGGATAAGGTCTTCATAAAATTCGGCCAGTTCAGGCTGTCCCGGAGCAAAATAGTAAGGGGGAGCGGAAACTACGGCTGAAGCACCACACTCGGCCCCCACACGTGCCAAATGAATACTTTCTACAATTGATGTATCGGAAATACAAACCAGTACCGGAAGTCTGCCGGCATTGATGCGGCAAGTTTCCTTTATCATTTCATGGCGGAGGGCGGTAACTGATGCTCTGCGCCTCTCCGGTAGTACCCAGTATAAATAATCCGTGCACTCCTCCTTTTATCAGTCGTTCTATCAATCTTTCCAAACCGTCAATATCCAGTTTGTCATTATCCAGTAACGGAGTCACTAAAGGAGGAATAATGCCTGTCATAGGCTTTTTTAATGTGTTTTCCATGATTCGTTTTCTTTAAAAAATTTCAATGCTATATTTATGAAACGAACAGTAGAATTATTTGTACTCAGTCCAACACCCCGCTTGTCCGGAAAGCGACAGGGCACTATCGTTTAACCTGTCGTCTTCCGTCTGCCCGGAACGTACCTTTTGAAAAAGAACTTTTAATTCCGCTTCAAGAAAAGAGAGTTAGTTATACATGCGGGCAACTCTTCCTGATAATGTGTCACCATAATCATGGTCTTGTCCTTACGACGGCAGAAAGTTTCTATCACATCTTTCACCAACCGGCGTTGTACAAGTCCAACCCATGCAAAGGCTCGTCCAAAATAAGCAACTCAGGATCCTTCACAAAAGCACGAGCCAACAACACCAGACGCTGCTCGCCACTGGACAACTGCAAGAAATTCCGATCTTTCAAATTTGCAATACCAAAAATATCCATCCACCATTCACAAGCCGCCATCTGCTCGGGACGCGGACGTTGTACAACCCCACAGAATCATGTAGCCCGCTTGCCACAATATCTATGGCAGGAAGGTTCTTCAGATAAGCGCGATGCATCTCAGGACTGACATATCCTATATGCTTCTTTATCTCCCAAATACTTTCTCCGGAACCGCGTTTTCTGCCGAACAAGGTAATATCACAAGCATAACTCTGCGGATTATCTGCACAGACCAGACTCAGCAACGTAGACTTTCCTGAACCGTTCTCTCCACTCAAAGCCCATTTCTCGCCACATTTCACTGTCCAGTCCAAATCTTTCAAAATGGTACGCTCGCCATAACGGATGCTTACCTTGTTCAAATCGACTACGTGCTCGGTGTGATACAAATCACCGCCGTAAGGCAAATTCAGAATCCGTGCCTCCTTTTCTTCGGAAAGCATCCGTTCCGGTATCGGCTTACGGACCGCCAAATATTCCTGCAAAGTCATCTTTTTACCACACACCCTGTCTTCCACAGGAATAACATGAGTGATAAAAGCAGGAATATCATCGGACTTAGACAAGATAAGGATTACCTGCAAATGGGTTACTTTAGTCAGTTCACCCAACAATGTATGAAGCAGGTCCCTCGTCTTCGCATCCAGTCCGATAAAGGGATTATCCATAATCAGTACACGCGGATTACTCAGCAAAGTCTTTGTCAGTTGAAACTTACGTAACTCACCACTGGAAAGCAGAATGATATGTTTATCCAGCATCCTCTCCATGCCAAACAGTTCATACAAAGCCTTTTCCAGGCCTGAATCGGTCGCTTCGGGCAACAAATCACGTACCAGTGGAGTTTCATCCAAATCATGAGCATTCCACCGTTGCTGATAATAGTAATTTCCATCGGCATCTCCGTATGAATCACGGAAAGCAATATACTTTATATTCTCGTATGCCATCTTCGAAGGAGAGGGAGAGAAATCATATTTCACTTCGTTCATCAACAACGGCCACCGACCTGTAATCGTATCTACCAATATACTTTTTCCTGCCCCGTTTCTTCCCACAACAGCTATATGTTCTCCGGCGGCAAGTGTCATATTCACCGGTTCCTTCATCCGGTACAGCGGATGGCGGGTCACACCATTTTCTATCGCAATAATATTCTGCATTACAAATCTCTTTTTTTATCCAACAGGATGCAAAGGTAACAAAATAATATAGCAATGCGATAATATATTATCATTTTGTTACATCGATCATCCACCTTAATTATATACGATACCGATTATACAACACTGAATAACCAACAAAATATTACCTAAACTATATGTTCCATAACAGAGTACAGACTTAATGAATTACAATTAAAAAGAATATAACTAGACTTTTATTTCAGTTTGAAAGAAAAAACACCTAAAATAGCTTTCTATTTAATCATTAGAATAAAAATAAATAAGAATATAGATAGCACCATTGTTTATAAAACATCAAAAAGATATATATTTGCACCAAAATAAGACAAAAGGAAATAATAACAGAAGAAGTTATAGACAAAATGGCAACAACAATCAAGTTCACGAAGATGCAGGGAGCAGGTAATGACTATATATACGTAAACACTGAGGCACCCCATAGCAGACCCCGTGAGAACTTCCATCAAATGGAGTTCTTGTCACACGGGGATCGGTTCCGACGGGCTGGTATTGATTGGAAAATCAACCAAAGCGGATTCAGTATGCGCAT
>ENA-OQER01000432-OQER01000432.1-human-gut-metagenome-genome-assembly--contig:-NODE-432-length-22724-cov-4.107890_pt1 | contig 22724 bp, 30 predicted proteins | sample MGYA00242797_ERZ504639 | MGnify/ENA primary metagenome ERZ504639 (study PRJEB26092, sample SAMD00036306) | human gut metagenome | host: Homo sapiens | study: EMG produced TPA metagenomics assembly of...
GTATAATATGAAATACGGTTTTGTAAGAGTGGCGGCTGCCATTCCGATAGTGAAAGTGGCTGACTGCAAATTTAATGCACAACAGATTGAAACTCAAATTGCCATAGCAGACGGGAAAGGAGTACAAATTATCATTTTTCCCGAACTAAGTATTACAGGGTATACTTGCGCCGACTTGTTCGGTCAGTCTTTACTGTTGGAAGAAGCAGAAATAGCTTTAATGCAGATTATGAATAATACCCGACAAATGGATATCGTCTCCATTGTAGGGATGCCTGTGGTTATGAATTCCACGCTGCTGAATAGTGCTGTTGTTTTCCAAAAAGGAAAAATACTGGGTATTGTTCCCAAAACATATTTACCTAATTATAAAGAGTTCTATGAACAACGCTGGTTTACCTCTGCTCTAAACCACCCAGATGGTAATGTACGTCTCTGCGGACAAAATGTACCGGTCAGCGCCAACCTGCTTTTCGACACTCCGGAAACTTGCTTTGGCATTGAAATCTGCGAAGATATGTGGGCCCCCATTCCCCCCAGTTCCGCATTAGCATTGAAAGGAGCGGAAATCATTTTCAATATGTCTGCCGATAATGAAGGGATAGGCAAGCATAATTATGTCCGTTCATTAGTCAGTCAACAATCAGCACGCTGCCTGGCAGGATATGTATTCAGTTCATCCGGTTTCGGCGAATCGACTACAGACGTTGTTTTTGCAGGCAACGGACTGATATATGAAAACGGCACATTACTTACCGAATCTGAACGTTTCTCATTCAAAGAACAGTTAGTCATCAGTGAAATAGACGTAGAGCGTCTTCGTGGCGAACGGTTGACCAATACCACTTTTGCCGCCAATATCGGCAACTGCCCGGGACGTCCCGCCATCCACATCAGTACAGAATTTGTTAACACACGCGATCTTAGTCTTACACGCAGTATAGAAGCCCATCCTTTTGTTCCTCAGGGCAAAGAATTGGATGAGCGTTGTGAAGAAATTTTTGCCATCCAAATAGCAGGGCTTGCCAAACGTTTGGTACACACTCACTGCAAGACTGTAGTAGTCGGTATTTCCGGTGGTTTGGATTCCACCTTGGCACTTTTGGTCTGTGCCAAAACTTCGACAAATTGAATTTGCCACGAAAAGGCATCATCGGCATCACCATGCCTGGTTTTGGCACTACCGACCGCACTTATAATAATGCTCTCCATCTGATGGCTTCATTAGGCGTTACTATTAAAGAAATCAGCATTAAGGAATCCTGCATCCAGCATTTTAATGACATAGACCACGATATGACCATACACGATGTGACTTACGAAAACAGTCAGGCACGCGAACGGACTCAAATTCTGATGGATGTTGCCAACCAACTGAGCGGTCTTGTCATTGGTACAGGAGACCTTTCAGAACTTGCCCTAGGCTGGGCCACCTACAATGGCGACCACATGTCTATGTATGGAGTCAATGGAAGTATTCCCAAAACATTGGTCAAATACCTGGTAAATTGGGTGGCTTTGAATGACATGGATAATGAATCACGTATTACTCTGCTCGATATTGTAGACACTCCTATCAGCCCGAACTGATTCCTGCTGATGAAAACGGCAATATCAAACAAAAGACAGAAGATTTGGTAGGGCCATACGAACTGCATGACTTCTTCCTTTATCAATTCCTACGTTTCGGTTTTCGTCCCGCCAAGATATTCTTCCTGGCAAGTATCGCTTTTCGTGATACATACGATGAGGCAACAATCAAAAAATGGCTTACTATATTCTGCCGCCGTTTCTTTCAACAACAATTCAAACGTTCCTGCCTGCCCGATGGTCCCAAAGTGGGATCCGTATCACTCAGTCCCCGAGGTGACTGGCGTATGCCAAGCGATGCAAGTGCAGCTTCATGGCTGAAAGAATGCGAAGAGCTATAAACCATATAAAAAAGTAAGTTAGCTTCAAAGACAAAGTAACTTAACTTATTTGCCCAACTAAGTTAAGTTACTTTGTCTTTGAAGCTAACTTAAATACATCCCTTGCTTGAGGGTACTTCAAAATAGTAAATATCTCTTCGCACAGCCATCTTTATGGCACGAGCCAAAGCTTTGAAAATACCTTCTATTTTATGATGCTCATTCTGCCCCTCGGCTTTGATATTTAAATTCATACGAGCTGCATCACTCAATGATTTAAAAAAATGAGGAAACATCTCGGTAGGCATCTCCCCTATTTTCTCTCGATGAAACTCAGCATCCCATACTAACCATGCTCTACCGCCAAAATCCAAAGCTACCCGACAAAGACAATCATCCATGGGCAAGCAATATCCGTAACGCTCAATGCCACGCTTGCTGCCCAATGCCCGATAAATACATTCACCCAAAACAATGGCAGTATCTTCAATAGTATGATGTTCATCCACTTCCAAATCACCTTTTACTTTAATGGTAAGATCAATACCACCATGTTTTCCAATCTGTTCCAACATGTGATCAAAAAAAACAATACCTGTAGAAATATCACACTTTCCGCTGCCATCTAAATTTAAGCTGATATAAATATCCGTTTCCTTCGTAGTACGACGGACCTCCGCTATACGTTCTCCGGCAAAAAGAAATTCAGCGACCTTATCCCAATCTGTAGTAACCAGTGCACAATAGGATTCCAGTTCTTTTTCTTTCAGAATATCCATATTATCTTGCAGCAAGATAGCCTTACATCCCATATTTTTAGCCAGTTCCACATCTGTAACACGGTCACCAATAACAAAACTGTTAGCCAAATCATAATCACCGGTAAGATATTTTCCCATCATTCCTGTTCCAGGCTTGCGGGTAGGCACATGGTCTTCCGGAAAACTGCGGTCTATCAAGATATCATCAAAAGTGATACCTTCCCCCTCCAATGTCTTCAACACTAGGTTGTGCACCGGCCAAAAGGTATCCTCAGGAAAAGAAGAAGTACCGAGGCCATCTTGATTGGTAACCATCACAAATTCAAAGTCGAGCTTACTGCGGATAAATCCCAAATTACGAAATACCTTAGGATAAAACTCCAATTTATGGAAAGAATCCAATTGGTAATCAACCGGTGGCTCGATAACCAACGTACCGTCACGATCTATAAACAACGCTTTCTTCATATTTCAACATTCATAATTCTTCAATGCTTCCAACAACATATCATTCTCCGGACGTGTACCAATAGTCACACGCAAACAATCACGACATAAAGAAATATTGGTACGGTTACGCACTATGATACCTTTACCTACCAAATAATTATATATTTTCTTGGCATCTGTCACTTTAGCTAGAAAAAAATTAGCATCCGTAGGATAAATTTTCTCACAACAAGGCAGTTCTACAAATTCATTGACCAAACGCGTCCGTTCTTCCAATAACGACTTTACCCAACGTTCTACCTCATAATGCCGATGCAACATCATAACAGCCTCTTTCTGTGTCAGCAGATTCACATTATACGGATATTTAATCTTACTGAAAATAGAGATGATTTCTTTAGACGCAAAGGCCATGCCCAAACGAATGGCAGCACATCCCCATGCCTTAGAAAAAGTCTGGAAGACAATCAAATTAGGATATTTATCTAAATCGGCAAGGAAAGACGGCGCATCAGAAAAATCGGAATAGGCCTCGTCTATAATCACCAATCCCTGAAAAGTATCCAGCAATTTTTCCATTTCCCTACGATCCAGGTTATTACCGGTTGGATTATTGGGCGAGCAAAGAAAAACCAGTTTGGTGTGATCGTCTGTTGCCGCCAATAGTTTGTCGGCACTGAACTGATAGTTTTCATCCAACAACACCTTGCGATATTCTACATCGTTGACATCGGCACACACCTGATACATACCATAAGTAGGGTCAATAGCCGCTACATTATCCACCCCCGGAATACAGAACGCGCGATATACCAATCAATAGCCTCATCACTGCCGTTTCCCAGAAAGATCGTATCGGGGTCTACCTTTTTAATAGGAGCTATCATATTCTTCAGTTCCCGCTGCATAGGATCAGGATAACGGTTATTAGGTGTATTGTACGGATTCTCATTGGCATCCAGAAAAACAGATGCCTCCGCTCCATTATATTCGTCACGTGCCGATGAATAGGGTTTCAAAGCCCCAATATTCGGGCGCGTCAATTCTTTCAAATCTTTCATCTTTATACTGTTTTTAATCTTACGGTTACTGCATTCTTATGCGCACCCAGTTGTTCATTAGCCGCCATCACCTCAATAGCAGGACCGATATTCTGAATACCCTCACCATTAATCTCCTGAAAAGTGATTTTACGGATAAAACTATCCAGGCTCACCCCACTATACGCTTTGGCGTAACCATTGGTAGGTAAAGTATGATTGGTTCCGGATGCATAATCACCGGCACTCTCCGGAGTAAGTGAACCTAGAAATACAGATCCGGCATTGACAATACGCTCTGCCAGTTCCATATAATCCTTGGTCTCGATAATCAAATGCTCGGGAGCATATTCATTCGTCAGAGCAATTGCCTCATCCATATCCCTCACCAAAATCAATTTGCTGTTTGCCAACGACTTTTCGGCTATTTTCCATCTGGTAAGCAAAGCCAACTGGCGTTGTACCTCATACTCCACCTCCTTCATTAATTTCTCAGAAGTAGTTATCAGCATGGCCTGACTATCAACTCCATGTTCCGCCTGTGAAAGCAAATCGGCTGCCACAAATACAGGATTAGCCGTCTCGTCGGCCAGCACTTCGACTTCAGAAGGGCCGGCAGGCATATCTATCGCAACATCCCGCAAAGAAACCTGCTGCTTGGCAGCCGTTACATATTGGTTACCCGGACCGAAAATTTTATAAACCTTAGGCACACTTTCCGTTCCGTATGCCATAGCAGCGATGGCCTGCACCCCTCCTGCTTTGAATATTTTATTTACTCCGGCCAATTTTGCCGCATACAAGATAGCAGGATGAACCTTTCCTTCTTTATCAGGAGGAGTACAAAGTACGATTTCCTTGCAACCTGCAATCTGTGCCGGAGTAGCCAACATCAATACGGTAGAAAATAAAGGCGCCGTGCCTCCGGGAATATACAAGCCCACCTTTTCAATAGCAACAGCCTTCTGCCAACAAGTTACACCAGATACAGTCTGCACCTTTTTCCCTTCAAATCGCTGAGAATTATGAAAAGTATGAATATTTTTCTGTGCCAGCATAATAGCTGCCTTCAATTCAATAGGTACCTCCTTTTCCGCTTCAGCAATTTCCGTTTCAGTAACCCCCAGTAAGTCCAGTTTCACCTTATCAAAACGTTCTTCATATTCCCTCACCGCTTTATCTCCTTCCGTCTTCACTTTATCCAGCACTTCTTTAACCGTATCGCGCAGCTGTCTGTATTTAATGCCGGACGACGGAGAATTTCCACCCAGTCTTTCTTTTCAGGATATATTATTTTCTTCATACATGTATTCTTTTATAAGTTTACAAATCTCGCCTGACGTATGGACCGGCTATAATATCATTTTCTCAATGGGCAATACCAAAATACCTTCCGCGCCCAATGCCTTCAGTTTTCCGATGATCTCCCAAAAACGTTTCTCGTCAAGCACTGTATGTACCGAACTCCATCCTTCTTGTGCCAATGGCATCACAGTAGGACTCTTCATACCCGGCAGCACTTCGATAATTTCTTCCAAACGCTCTGTCGGAGCATTCATCAAGACATATTTCTTGTCTTCGGCAGCTTTCACCGCTTCAATACGGAACAAGAGTTCATTCAAAATCTCTTTCTTCTCCTCAGACATATTCTTATTGCCTATCAGCAATGCCTCACTTTTCATAACCACTTCCACTTCCTTCAAGCTATTGCTTACCAAAGTCGATCCCGAACTTACAATATCAAAAATAGCATCTGCCAAACTGATTCCCGGAGCAATCTCTACCGAACCGGTAATGACATGAATATCAGAATGAATACCATTCCGTTCCATGAAATCTTTCAAAATGCCGGGATAAGAAGTCGCAATCTTGCGTCCTTCAAACCAAGACAAACCCGGATAGTCCACATCTTTAGGTATAGCCAATGACAAACGGCACTTGCTGAATCCCAAACGTTTAATCACCTCAGCGTCTTCTTTTCTCTCTACAAACTCATTCTCGCCTACAATCCCTAAATCAGCCACTCCACCAGCCACCGACTGAGGAATATCATCATCGCGAAGAAAAAGAACTTCGATAGGAAAATTAGATGACTGTACTAAAAGAATTCTTTTAGAAGCGGAGATTTTAATATCCGCCTCTTGTAATAATGCCATTGTCTCTTCAAACAAACGGCCTTTTGACTGTACTGCAATTCTAAGCATGATTCTATCTGTTTTTTAATTATTAACCGGCAATAAAAAGGGCTTACCGTTTTCGGCAAGCCTATATCATCATACTACAATATCATCTTAGCCCACCGAGTTATTCGTTAGGAAAATGATGATGATGTGTAGCTGTTCTAACCATAGTCTTTTCTTTTTATTTGCGACAAAATAAAGTTTATATTTGATATCAGCAAATAATTATCGCAAAAACTTATTTTTTCTTTCAAATTAAAGGTATTATCTCATCTTGCTCCACCTCGCAGCTCAAAAATGCATTTCTTCCTTCGCCTTCTCTTGCGGAAAAGTGAAATAAGTGCATAGAGCCTTGGTGCAAAGTTCCTCTTTATTATTATAAATAGCCGCTTCTACAAATACGATATTGCGCTTCCTCTCCTTTATGGAGGCTTTCAATACAATATACGAATCGTTAGTATTAACAGGCTTCATATAACGAGTTTCCATTTTGGACGTAACACCGGTAGTCTGTAGTTTACGCAAAACTACCCATGCACAAATCTCATCCAACAGCACCGCCTGAATACCTCCATGCAACGTATCAATCCACCCCTGAAACTGTGGCTGAGGTTTCCAGATACTGATTACCTCATTCCCGTCTTCATAAAATTCCATCTTCACTCCGGCGTCATTATTAGGAGCACAGCCAAAGCAATTATATCCTTTCATCCCCTTCCAGGGATTGATTATCTTTTTCATAAGCTATCTTTTATAATTCATAATCCACACAAGCACGATCAGCCTTAACCTCTTTTAAGAGGCCGGCAGCAGCTACATGATCCGGATGAACGGCATAGGCATTGACATCTGCCAGCGTATCGAATTCACTATCCAAACAAATATCCCATTTTTCAGCAGAATTGGTATTCAGCCCCACAAATATATGACGGATAAAACCTATCTTGACCGGCAAAGCTTCAATAGCCGCTTTAAAATCATTCATCACTTTCAATTTTTCTTCTTGTGAAAGAGTTTCTTTCAATTTAAATAAAACAATGTGCTTAACCATACTTGATATTTTAATTAATTATCCTACTTTTGTAATTGACACAGGGCTTAAAGTATTTAGCCTGATGCAAAAGTAACAGTTTTGTTTTAAAATACATTCTATTATTATGATAATTATTGGCATAGCGGCGGAACCGGTTCAGGAAAGACCACTGTAGTTAGAAAAATCATAGAGAGCCTGCCCCTAGGTTCCGTTGCAGTCATTCCACAAGATTCATATTATAATGATCAGTCATCCATTCCCTTGGAAATACGTAAACAAACCAATTTCGACCATCCCGACGCTTTTGACTGGCCGCTCTTTGAACAACAGATAGCCGAATTACGTAAAGGACATCCCATTGAACAACCTACCTATCTTATATAATATGTACACGCCTGCCCGAAACCGTCCATGTAGAGCCTAAGGAAGTCATCATCGTAGAAGGTATCATGAGCCTCTATGATAAAGAGTTACGCGATCTGATGGATTTAAAAATTTTCGTGGATGCCGAACCCGATGAACGTTTGCTGCGTGTGATTACCCGCGACATGGTGGAACGCGGCCATCCCTTGGAAATGCTGATAGACAAATACCGGAACATTCTGAAACCGATGCATGACGAATTCATAGAGCCTACCAAACAATATGCCGACATTATTATCCCCAATGGAGGCAACAACCAAAAGGCCATTGAAATCCTTAAACTATATATTGAAAAGATTTTAGGAAGATGAAAAATGTCTGGCTATTAGTCCTTGCCTGTATATGCATGACAGCGTGCCGCAACCGGCAACAATCTGCCGAAGTGACAAATTATGATTTGCCGCAAATAAAAGACAGCGGAGAATTAGTAGCCCTGACCTTGAACAGTTCTACCTCTTATTTCGACTATCGGGGCGAGCCTATGGGATTCCAGTATGAGCTGGCCGATCAGTTTACCCGCTCATTGGGCGTAAAGCTGAAAATAAAAGTAGCACAGAATGCCCGTGATCTGGTCCATAAACTATTACAAGGAGAAGGAGACCTGATAGCCTATAATCTACCTGTCACCAAAGAGTTTAAAGATAGTGTAGAATTTTGCGGGGAAGATATTATCACCCATCAGTATTGGTACAACGCAATACTCAAAAAAGAAGAAAGCACTGAATAATGTGACAGAATTAATAGGGAAAGAGGTCTATGTAAAACCAGGAAAGTATCTGGAACGTCTCATCAATCTGGATAAAGAACTGGGTGGCGGTATATTGATACACGAAGTCAATAATGACAGCATCACCACCGAGGATTTAATCATGCAGGTTTCCAATGGTGAGATAGATTATGCCATCTGTGATAACGACCTTGCCAAATTAAACAAGACTTATTACCCCAATCTGAATATTGACCTGGCTGTCAGTTTTGACCAACGTGCCTCATGGGCCGTACGTAAGACCTCACCGCTACTAGGTGAAGCTGCTACTAAATGGCATCAGGAAAATATAACTTCTCCTGCCTATCAGGCCAGTAGCAAGCGTTATTTTGAAATAAGCAAACGGACACCTCACGGTTCCATCTTGTCCGTCAAAGACGGAAAGATTTCACACTTCGACACTCTATTCAAGAAATATGCCAAAGAAATAGATTGGGACTGGCGTATTTTAGCTTCCCTAGCCTATACAGAATCTAATTTTGATACGACAGCCGTATCATGGGCAGGCGCGAAAGGATTAATGCAGCTCATGCCCCGGACGGCGCGTGCTATGGGAGTTCCTCCCGGTAAAGAACAGAATCCGGAAGAGAGTATAAAGCCGCTGTGAAATATAATCGCTGCCACTTCCCGTTCTTTCAACGCAATAAAAAATTGAAAACGAACGGATGAATTTGTCTGGCGGCTTATACGCCGGAATAGGGACACGTACTGGATGCCATGGCACTGGCTGAAAAATATGGCAAGAATAAATATGTATGGGATAATAGCGTAGATGACTATATCCTGCTTAAAAGTAATGAAGAATATTTCAATGATCCGGTTTGTAAGAATGGATACTTCCGAGGGGTAGAGACTTACAATTTCGTTAAGGAAGTAATGAGCAGAGGGGAAGTGTATAAAAAGAAAATCAAAGACTGACAGCCACTCCTTTTATTATTTCAGGTGGACTTTAAAAACCACTCCGCCGGAAAAGTAACGGCAGCGGTTGAACTCTATCACCGCATTGATATAATCTTTCCAAAAGCTGTATTCAGCACCTATATTAATTGTACGGGCGTCATATTCAGCCATAAGGTTCAGTTTCAACCGGTTCCGTAGGGTTGAAACTTCAGTTCCATCAGGCTGGAACTAAGGTTTCACCAGATTGTAACTATGGCTTTGTCGGGATGCAACCATAGTTCTGGCGATCCGCAATCAGATTCCCATCAGGATGTAGTCAGTATCTTGTTCGTTGGTGGACGATATTCTGCCGGTCCGGTTTCCGGGTGCTGTGTGCCTGTATTCCCGCCTTTTCCCAGCGTTTGATCATCCTCCGCCTCCTGTTTCTTCCCCCTCCTACGGACTTTTTGGGGTAGAAAAGAGGTAAAAGTGGTGGCAGCAGCCCTTTTTACCATATAAAAAAGTGCTGCCACCACCCTATGAAACGTCCTGCTCATGGTGCTTTCAGTGGAAAGAGTGATAGCAGTGGCAGCAGTTTGCAAAACTCTGTGGTGGAGGTTTTCGCGTAAGATCCGGAATTTCATCTCAAAAGATAAGGACGTTTTTTAAAAAGATCAAGAACTTTCAAAAAAAGATAACGGCCTTTTTTAAAAAGAACAAGAGCTTTTTTAAAAACGTCTTGATCTTTTTACCGCTGCCGGAAATACCGGGAACTTTGCGATCACACTCCATAGAAGTACAAACCCTTTACACACACTTTTTACGATAAAAAGCCAGAAAACGCCCTACTTTATATCAAGCCGGAATATCCTACAAAAAAAGAATATATAGCTGACAACAAGCATGTTATACAGAAATATGCTTCAAAACGTAGTGAGGGCATGAGAGATTAGTGAGGGCATAAGGAAGAGCAACTATTTTTACCACAACTACACAAATTATTCATGATCAACATGTTACATATACAGTGAGAGCATGAGGGCATAAACGCTCCCAACTTTTTTGTGGATTTGGGCTGATAACGATGAATAAAATAATGTATCAAGCTATTTTATAACGTTACTTACTTATTCCAAACTACAGGATATTTTCAGGCTTGTCCGGATATTACCTCACCTCTTTCCGCCCTTCATAATACTTTTGCCGAAACGGCGCGGACGGCTGAAAAAATAAATACTTCCTCTACTCACCGACTGGTAGATAAGGTCGGTCTTATCCACATAAACATATCCGTTTTCACGGATTTGACTAAAAGTCTGTATGCCGATAGGGTATTTCATAATTTAATTATTTAGCACATAATATTGTGAAGATAAACCAAACAAACCGATTTCATTCAATCCTGATTAAACATTTTTCATCGCGGACGACTTAGCATAATAAAAAGAGTTTTCATTTTGAACTGAGATTTCGAAAGAACCAACAGCACAAAAAGAAACACCCGAAAGACATTTACTATAAACCTCCCTCCTTTTCACTTCCTTGCGGAAGCATCAGCGTGGTAAAGTGGTAGAAAATCATCAGAAACGGATACGGAAACGGGTCAGTTTATCCGGATAGGTACGAAGAGAGAAAGTACACCCATGTTTTATCAAAACTTCACGAATAAAAATAAGACCGATACCCTGTCCGTTAGGCTTGGTGGAGAAGAAAGGACTGAACAGTTTGGTTTCCACCTCTTTACTGATACCGGCACCGGTATCAGCAATTTCCAACATCGTAGGTGATACGGAAGTACGGATAAAGATATCTCCTGTTTCCCCGATACTTTCAGCCGCATTCTTGATAATGTTGACTAGTACTTGCTCAAACAGAGAAGTATCCATCATCACTTCAGGATTCTCTTTACATAAATCAAGATGCAGCGTAATCTTACGGTTACGGCAAACCGTTTCCATAAATGTCTTGCAAGCGGCTACGCGGTCATTCAAGTCCACTGATTGTAATTGAGGCTCGGGAATCTTCACCACATTGGCAAAATTTGTGATAAAACGGCTCATGCTGTAGCAACGCTCTATGCAGACTTTCATCACTTCGCGCAAGTCTTCCGTATCCTCCATACATTCCAAAGCGCCATCCACCGTATCAAGAGTAGAGGTAATGCCCGCAGTCGTATTATTCACCTCATGTGCTATCATACGGATCACTTTTTCGTATGCCTTTTTCTCTGCTTTCACCACCTCGGAAGTCAGACTTTCCACCAGAATAAACGGATGAGAGAAGCCTCTGTCAACAAAAGAAAGCCGGGAACAGCGGTAAATCATGGAGTCGCTCAGACGAATTGTTTCAGTAGTATCTTTGGGAATACGTTCTATTTCTTCGGCCAAAGGGGAAGCCAACTCGCACAGCAATCGGCCTCTGACTTCCTCTGCCGAAGAATAATCCAAAAAACGAAGAGCTGCAGCATTTAGCATGGAAATATGTCCGTCCAAAGTCAGTATGACAACTCCCATGGGAGAAGCGCTGACCAGCAGGTCAAGAAAATGATTCTGCTCACGCAACCGAAGGCGCTCGTCTTTCAACTGCTCCATCATGCGGTTGAAAACCAACACAATGCGGTCGGCTTCCTTTTGTCCGACAGGAGTCAGCCTACTGCTGAAATCCTGCTCACGAAGAAGCTCCATACCGTTGCCGATGATATCAAGCGGTTTCACGACTTTGCGATAGAAATAAACCAGAAACACAAGACTGAATGTAATAACTCCCTCTCCTATATAAAACAACGCACCGCGTTCCTTCAATGTAAGAACGAGCAGGATAGTCCATACTGCTGTCAACAGTAATGCTAAAAAGAAGAACAAGAATTTCAGTTTCATATTTTATCCGGTTCCGTTTTTGCTAATCATTCACTTGTATATTGTATTTCTCCAAACGGCGATAAAGAGCAGCCCGGCTGATTCCTAAGGCTACGGCAACCTGTGACATATTATTGTTATACTTCTCAAGCGTTTGTAGAATAGTCTGCTTTTCTATCTCCTCCAAGGTCATGCCTTGCAGATTCGTTGTCACCTTCTGTTCTATAGGATGCTGGTATTGTGATTTAAAATCATCCGCAGTCAATATTTCCTTTCCACTGACCAGCAAGGTACGTTCCACCAAATTCTTTAATTCACGGATATTACCCGGATAAGGCAAACGGCTTAAATAATCCATCGCTTCAGAAGTAAATTCCACTTTGGGAAGACCGTTCGATTCACATTGTTTGTCGGCAAATGACGGACCAATAACGGAATATCCTCACGGCGTTCGCGTAATGCCGGAAGATGCACCGTAATTAAATTAATACGATAGAACAAATCCTCGCGGAAGGTGTGTTCCTGCACCATCTGTCGTAAATCGGCATTCGTCGCACTGACCACACGGATATCGACTTTACGGGGACGGCTGTCGCCCAAGACTTCAAAAGTCTGTTCTTGTAACACGCGAAGCAGTTTCACCTGACAGCTTAAATCCAAATCGCCAATCTCATCCAAAAAAATCGTACCTTTATCAGCCAGTTCAAAACGTCCTACCCTGTCGGCTGTGGCATCCGTAAACGCACCTTTCTTATGACCGAACATTTCACTCTCGAACAAAGTATGAGAAATTCCTCCCAAGTTCACTTTCACAAAAGGTTTCTTGCTACGGGGACTGTTCAAATGTACCGCTTCGGCTATCAACTCCTTGCCTGTACCACTTTCACCGGTAATCAAGACCGATGCGTTGGTACGCGCTATCCGCTTGATCGTGGCCAGCACATCCATCAGTGCTTTACTCTTTCCAATGATATGGCTACGGTCAAAGCCGTCATTATCTTCCACCGGAACCTCTGCTTTCTTATCTTGTGAAGTCAGTTCCAAAGCCGTTTCTATCCGTTGCATCAACGCCACGTTGTTCCAAGGCTTGGTAATAAAGTCAAATGCACCTGCCTGCATCCCTTGCACGGCAAGCTGGATACTTCCCCATGCTGTCATCAATATAACGGGAACATCGGGCCGGAACACTTTGACCTGTTTCAAAAGAGTCAATCCTTCTTCACCACTGGTGGACAGGGTGAAGTTCATATCCATCAAGATTAACTGGGGCGCAACCGAACGGACTATTTCAATAGCCTCTTTGGGACCCGGTACGGCCTGCACATCATATTTCGCCCTTTTCAGCATAAAGCTCAGAGAAGAACGAATGGCACTGTCATCGTCTATAATTAATATCATAATGCTGCAAATGTAGAAATTATTATTTTAATAAGTACAAAGACAACCCCATTTTATATTCAAACAGAATTGAATAGTGAAAATCCTATTGTTTGATAATCTTCTCGAAATCGGCATCAATATTAGTATTGGTATTGAAATCCCACAATGTCAAGCTGCGCAACTGGTAATAATAGTACCAATAATAGAACAACTCATTGATATGCTTCTGACGAGCCTCATCTTTCTTTGACTGGGAATCATTCAAATCCAATGTCGAGATTTTACCGACCATGAAGGTTTCCACATTGGTGCTGTAACGTTTCTGGGCAATCTTGTCCGCATCGTCTGCTATCTGCAACTGGGCCTGCTGGTTATTGAACTGTTCTACAAGGATAAACAGATTCTGATTGAAATTCATGGTCTCCTGACGTAGCTTGCTTTCAGTCACATCGCGGTTACTTTGAGCAATCTTTACCTGACCACGACGTTTTCCCCAGTCAAGAATAGGAATTTTAAAACCAACTTCTACAATCTGGTTATCTTTCAAACGGCGGTATGCACTATTAAATTCATTGTCTGTTCCTGTAAAACCTACCTGTGCATAGAGCTTGATTTCACGTAAATTACCTTTCGCCTTAGCCACTTCAAAATCTGCTTCCAACTGGCGGCGACGAATATTGTGCGCAAATGAATTATTGGCAAGTGCTTTGTCCAAAACATCCGGATAGTTCAGCAATACAGTCGGAATCGTCTCGGGAACAACCGGTTCCAATTCCTCATCTTCTCCTAATGCTAGAAATGAACGGAGTTTGAACATATTACTTTTCAAGTTGCTTTCATTTTCAGTCAACGTAGAACGGGCATTCAATACATTCAGTTCCAATTGCAACAAATCATTTTCACTGATCTGCCCCATACTACGCTTTGCCTTAGCCACTTCATACAGTTTATCTGCATTCTTCAGATTCTGTCGGGCGATGCTACATTTTCCTTAGCCAACAACAAATTGAAAAAATAGTTGATAGTAGTCATGGTTACCTCTTCGGTTGCAGTAAGAAATGCGGCTTTAGCTTCAGCGTATCTCACCGGTTCGATGCGGCGGTTCCATTTAATTGTATTCACTCCGAAAATAGGTTGTTCCAAAGTCAATGCCACAGGAACAGACATATATCGTTTTGATTTATCTCCATCCAGTTGTTTCAAGAAATCAAGAGAGGTATTCAATGAGAGTTTACCACCGGTCAACCAAATATTCTGATCGATAGAAACTTCACCATTCATTTCCATATAATTATTACGTACAAATGTATAAGCACCGTTATCCTGCTGATAAGAATTATACTTCTTATTATAGCTGGGAATAGTGGCTTCAAAATTCATTTCCGGAAGCAAATCCGCACGGAAAGTACGATATTCCCAATAAGCGGTTTTCAGCTCGTTTAAAGCTACGGCCGCATCTACACTTTGCACACGGGCAATAGTAATGGCTTCCTCCAAAGTGATGGCACGTCGCTTTTCTTGTGGCTGCGCTCCGGCAACCAACGATATGCCAAAGGCTAAAAATAGAGATATTACTTGTTTTTTCATTGCGTTATTATTCTTTTTATCAAAGGTAAGGCAAATGGTATGCCAAAAAACTATTTCACTGTTTTATAATACCTTACGACAAAAATGGAGTGTCCGAAATCGGACACTCCATTCATATACGAACACTGCTGATCATGTGACAATGAAATAACATTATTCATTATGCAACGCGTCTGCCGGCTCAATCCCCATCGCTTTCCGGGCGGGGAAATAAATGCCGAGCAAAATTATTATCCCCAACAACAGCATGGCCGACACAAAACAAAGCAAAAAACGTCCCCAAGCAGGTTCCATTAATGTATGCACAGTAAGATCCGCCATCTGCATATTCGCACAAACAAAAACAGCGGGAATGGCAGCCGAAACCAAGAGAAGGATGCCCTCAAGTACATAATAACCAAATACATTCATCCTACTGCAACCTAGTGCCATACGCAAAGCTATCTCACTTCGGTTTTTACGAGTCCGAAACCAGAAAGTACCCAGCATCCCTAAAAATATATTGAAAACAAAGAAAAGGATAACGGCATAGGTAGTATTCAGATAATTCACCGTTCCTTGCTCTATATCGAAAGCTTCCTTCATATCGCCATACGAATTTATATCGTATAAGTATAAGGGCCGATAGATAATTTCCCTTGCATATCCTGCATAAAATGTTCGGTAAATCCCAGTATGGAATTGGAAGCCACACGCACCGCAATGTGATGCCAATGAGTCAGCGGCGGACTGGAAGATAAATAAAAGGTTCGTAACGCTCGTACTCATCGGTCTTATGAGCAGGAAGTACCGCCATTACCTTATAATTAGTTTCCGGTTGCACACTATTCAGAAAATAAGGATTGAAACAAGTCTCCCCTACTCCATTGCGTCCGCTAAACAAGGAATCACTTAACGTTTCACTCATCAACACCGGCATGGGGTATTCATTCTTGTCCCAACGCTCCGCCTCAAATGAGCCTGATAATGGCTGCAAACGAAATACCTTGAAATAAGTAGGGCTGACATAACGGATGAAACAGCCTACCACATGGGTCGAATCCGAATGCGGAGCATATCCCTCATACATATTATTTCCCGTATAAGGTATTGTCCCATAATAAAAACAAGCTTCCTCCACCCCTTGATATTGTTGGATTAAATGATAGATTTGTTCCAAATATTCAGCAGAATGACTCATTAATACAGAATCATTTTGCAAAGCCGGCTTAATATTCAATTGAATATCAAAACATTCTCCGTGTCATATCCTTTAGTCTGACGGGCAGCAGCCTCATAATTATAAACCAGATCGATGCTGTACCATAGCAAGATAAGAACAACAATCAATTCAACCCACACCCATACATTGGCGTGCCTCTGGTTCCACATTTGTCTGAATAAACTCTTTATCATTTTTCTTTCCTCCTATTCTCCTTTGATGGTAGTCGCAATATTACGATGTGTGACCATCCATACCGGAATCAATACCGACAATAAATTAAAAACAACACATACGCCGAAAACCAACACAAATAAAGCAGGATGCAACAACAAACCTCCATCCAGACTGATATCTGATAATTCTACCTCGCCGCTACCAAACAACCATACACGTCCCAGCCAAACCAACACACACGAAAACAGATATCCTAAAATTCCACCCAAAAAGACCGTAAACAGATTCTCTAAAAACAACCTCACCATAATGGAAATACGTGATGCACCATACGCCTTGCGAACTGCAATCTCTGTCACACGCTCCTGCATTCGGGCATTGGTCATACCTGAGATATTAATAGCAGGAACAATCAGCAAGACCATCAATAACATACTGTAAACCAACGGTGCACTAATATCTTTTCCACGAAAAAGGTATATTCCGTATGAGTATAGAGTTCGTTCATCTCGAAAGCATATTCTGCCGTTGAACTATTCAAACGATCCTGCCGATGCTGTACTTCAGTCCGTACCTCTGCAGGACGAGTGTCCGGCAGCAGTTTGAGCAATCCCAGACGGATTCCTCCCAAGCCCCCTGTCCAAGTAGCATAATAGTCTTCATTTTCCAATGAGAAAGGAACAAAAGCATCAGCGTATGCTGTCTGGAAAATAGCATTGACATCTTTCACCACGCCTACCACTTTAGTCGGAAAAAATTACTTTGATATTCTTTTCCTACCACATCCGTCGTGCCGAAAAGCTGCAAGGCCATACGCTCGGTTACCACACTGACACACCGACGGGCATCATACTCCTCTTGTGTGAAAGGACGTCCCGCTATAAATTCATAATCAAAGAACTTAAACCAGTTATCAGCCACAGGCCGCACAAAATAGTTGAATATCTCATTCGAAGCGGACAAGTTACAAGGGGTCTTGGAAACGCCACGATACCAAGTAACCTCTTTTACACCAGGGAGCTCTGAAAACAATGCTTCAAAAGCCTTGCGTCCCATACCGCTGTTCTGGTTGGTATGATCCTGCTTACGATAGGTCATTCCCGAACCTGTATACATCATATCGCTCCGATCACTTTCCGGAGCCATATCCATTGTACGGAAGTCATAAATCATCACTACCACCATAACAAAAGCGATAGTGACAGCTGTTCCTATAATACTGATTGTAGCATAAAAAGGATTCTGCCGTATCAGATTAAATGCTTGTAATAATAGCTGTTTCATTCGTTTTATCTCTTCATTTTATTTATTCTTCATGTAATGCCTCAGCCGGTTCGATACTCATGGCACGACGGGCAGGGTATCCTATTCCAATGACAATCATTCCAGCAATCAGAATGAAAGTGCCCAGAATTGTAATCGCAAAACGACCTTCCGTAAAAGGCATACGTGTAACTTCCACCAGTTCGGCATATCCCAAATTCCACGCTACGACCAATGCAGGAATAGCAGATACCAACAATAAAAAGACTCCTTCCCCCATCAGACGACCGCAGATTCCCCAACGGGTAGAACCTAAAGCTATACGCAACGCAATTTCGACACGCCGATGCTGTGTCCGGAACCAGAAAGTTCCGATAATGCCTAGAAAGATATTCAGCAATAAGAAAAATATGATACAAAATTGCGTATTCAACTCATTCACCGAATCCGTTTCATAAGCAGTGCGTACATCACTCAAAGGAGTTATATCCAAAAGATATAGATTGCCCACCTGATATTGACGGTCGGCATCCACTATCAAACGGTCTATGAATCCATCATTCTGTCCCTCACGAACACGTAGCAAACTTCTATATAAACCGTTTCGCCCAAGGATTCCATTACCTCATCTGTCAGGTACACAGCAGCATAACGGGAGCCGTAATCATCCGGAGCTGTAAAATGATCATAACGGACCGGCTCGGTAAGAGCAGCTATAGAAAGGTGCTCCGCCTCCGGCTCATTCCGCCAAACAGGCACCCTACGCCCTAAAAGTTCCTTACCATGCCAAGGTGCATCCTGATAAACATCGGCAATATTCACAGATAAGACCATGCCGGACGGTGTCAGTGCCTCAGCAAGGCTTTCACTATCCGAACCGTCTATATTGCGATAACGGAATACATTAAAATACTCCGGAGTTATCCATCGTTTCAAACTACGTACCGGGACTGTATCCAGATAAAATGAAAAACTGTTTGCACCGTCATTATAAGGTATACAGTTTTGCGAGAGGCTGACTGCTTCCACATCCGGACGATGCGCAAGCCTGTTTACAATTTCATGCAAATCGGCAACATCTTCTTTCATAGTACGGCCAGGCTGATAAGCAGCCGCCTTCGAAGTCATCCGCTCAAAACGAAGAACATACGTATTTTCTATATCAAAGCCCATCGGCAAATTATAGATGCTCAATGTGACATATACCACATCCACAATATACCATAATATGACAAACACCACAAAAAGTTCCATCCACAGAAACGCATTGCTGCGGCGCTCGTTCCATATCTGTTTCAATAAATTCCTGTTCATGATCTAACGTTGGTTTAAAGCGTCCGTAATATTCATGCGCGATGCCCTCCAGGCAGGAATGCACGCTGACAGCAAATTCAAGAGCAGGCAGAAAATGAATGCGGCCAAGAATATCCAGAGACTGAACAACATATCTGCCGAAAGACTGGTTTCTCCTATTTGGGCACGGTTCTCGCTATTGGAAAATAAGAAATCATTCAATAAAAAAGTACATGCATAACTGAAAAGCATTCCTACTGCTCCGGCTATGAGCGTCAATAATAAGTTTTCATAAAACACTTGCCTCAACAAGACATTGGCAGTAGCACCAAATGCCTTCCTCACTCCTATTTCCGACATGCGCTTCCGCATACGGGACAAAGTCATGCTACTAAGATTATAGCCGGTACCAACAATAAAATGACAATCACCAGCAGGTAGTACAAATAAGCTTCCTTCGCCTGTAACTCTCTTCCCCAGTGACGAAAGATAAAAGAGAAACGATCATCGGGTTGTCCACGATAAAAGATTTCAGAATCCTGCAATCCGTCATTAAATTTCTGACGCAGACGTTCCACCTCTTCTCTGATAGCAGGAAATCTTTCTCCGAATGTGCCAGAATGACCACACGAAAAGTTCCCATCGCATTGTCATACCAACACTTCCTGCTATTTCAGTTGAATTGAAAGGTATCCAAATCTGCGCATACGAAGAAACAGCCAGTTTGGATACATCTTTCACAACACCCACTACCGTATAATCGGCCAAGTTAAGTTGGACTGTACGCCCCACTGCTTCTACCGTACCAAATAAATTCCGGGCCACAGAAGCGCTAATTACAACCTTAGGAAGTCCGCTTTCACTATCGGCAGCCGTAAACGGCTTTCCGGCAATAAAATCAAAAGAGAACACTTTCCAAAAAGTATCGTCAGTTTCAAGATATCCACTGTCATCGTTTTTCCCGCAGGTACAGAAATACGCATCCTGCCTCCTGTAGACACTATAGTTACCGTTTCAGGAACAGTAAGCGCCTTAAAACACTCTTTAGCCACCGTAAGTGACATACAGCCGTTTGATGAATTATCACTAGTATCTCCTTTCTGATGAATAGACATCGCTTTCATATAAAGAGAACGTGAACGGTTCACCTCAGGCACACAATCCGTAATGCGCACTTCCAACACCAAAACGATGACCATGATCATACAAATAGCCAATGCCGTTCCTATAATAGAGACCAAGCTGATGAGCCTATTCTCACGGAGTTGGAAAAAAGCCTGTTTGAAATATAGTTTTATCATGTTTGTGCTATGCTCTAAAATCTTTTAACAAAAAAAGAAATTACTCATTATGCAATGCTTCCGCCGGCTGAACTTTCATAGCCTTACGTGCAGGAATCCAAATGCCTACTACAATCATCAATGCAATCAAAATAAAGGAGATAAGAACTGTTATTATGAAGCGTCCACCTTCAATAGTAGTACCATTCATCCAAGCATTCAATTCACTATTTGCCAGATTCCAATTGATAAAAACAGCCGGAATAGTGGCTATAACCAATAGCAGTAATCCTTCCACCAACTGGCGTACAAAGACACTGTGGTCTGTTCCTCCCAAAGATTTCATCAAAGCAATCTCACCACGTCGTTGCTGAGTACGAAACCAGAACGTGCCCAGCAATCCTAAAAAAATATTCAACAATAAAAAACCATACCCAAAATATAGCTGCGCATGGAATTGGTTTGTGACTGTTGATAGTTACGACGGATATCATCAAACGAACGCACTTCGGCTATAAACACATTCCCCACCCGATATAGCTTCTCACTATCAGCTTTCAAACGGGTTATAAAATCTTTATCCTGATCTTCTTTTACCCGTACACACAATTCAAGTCCCACATCATACCAATTCTCCGGCAAAAGTTTCACCATACTGTAGCTGTTCCATGCCTGCTCATAATCTGAATACCGGACTACCTCCAACGATGCTCCCAGCGTATAGGTTTCCGTCGTATCTCCAAACAAATAAAACTGTTTTCCTACCAATGGAGTCAAATCTCTTCCGTAACGTTTCTTGTATAAATTATCGGAAGCCAAAAAATTCTTGGGATGGCTAAGCAACTCCGCCAATTGTTCAGGAGTTCCCCACGAGTACCATGATACTGGAAAACCCGGACAAAATCAGGACTTACTAAACGTCGAATAGTCCATCCCGGCGACTGAAGTGTGTCATATCTAACCTCCGTACCGCTGTTACTCCCATTATAAGGATAAGAATTCTGACCAAAACCAACCGCCTCTATATCCGGACGATATTTAAGACGCTCGGCAAGTCCTTTCACATCTTCCCGCTGCTGCTCTTTTGTCTGATTAGGAATAAAATCAGGACTTTTATCAGTAAGGCGTCCCATTTGTATCAAATAACAATGGGAGATATCAAAACCACGTGCTCATAGTAAACAGCTGCCTTAACATACATATAATCGACAATATACCACATAACAACGCTCACCAACAACAATTCGGTAACAAGCCAAAGATTGGAACGCCACTCATTCTTTATCTGTGTCAATAGTTTCTTATTCATTCTAACTCTTCTTTTAAATTCTTAGTTTTCCATCTATTAATGTATCTTTCCTCCCAAAGCATTGACTATGTTAGTACGCGATGCCCGCCATGCGGGAATACCGCTACTAAGCAAATTCAATACAAAACAGAACAACAATGCATAGAGGAAAGTAGATGGTTGCAATAAAATTCTGGAATCAACAGTAGGCGCATTCAGAGTAACACTATAAGGTTGTGCAAACAATATATCAGTGCCCCAATAAGCGAATAATATACTAATGAGCAATCCGATAGCCCCTGCCAACAAAGTGATTACGAGATTTTCCATCACAATCTGCCCCACCATCTCTATGCGGGTACTTCCAAATGCACGACGCACACCTATCTCGGCTACACGCTGACGCAAACGGCTTTGCGTCATGCTGCTCAAATTTATGGCAGGAACCAATAATAGAATAATAAAGATAATGACACGCTCACGACGAGCCGCTTTTAAATCCGGTTCCAAATTGGCAGCAAAAGAAATCGATTGGGTTTCCTGGTCATAAGGACGGTTGCGATCTATCAATGTATACCCTTGATCAGCAAGTATTGAATTATACTCATTCATACGGCGCTTAGCCTCAGCACGAATCTCATCAAAATCCTCACGGTCATGCGCCAACAGAGTTACACTCATCATTCCCATGTGGTTATCACTCCATGTGTCATTAGACAGGTTGGTCGAAGTGAAAGGAATCCATACTTGCCCGTAAGCCATATCGGCAAGAGTTGAAACATCTTTCACTACTCCTACTACACGATAAGGAGCATGACTCAGCAGAAATTCTTTACCTACAGACTGAATAGAACCAAACAAGGCACGTGATATGCTCTCTGTTATAACAGCTACAGGGCGCCCAGCTGTAAAAGTAGCTTCATCATACGGCTTTCCATCTGTAAACTGAAAATCGAAC
>ENA-OQER01000433-OQER01000433.1-human-gut-metagenome-genome-assembly--contig:-NODE-433-length-22612-cov-3.439626_pt1 | contig 22612 bp, 24 predicted proteins | sample MGYA00242797_ERZ504639 | MGnify/ENA primary metagenome ERZ504639 (study PRJEB26092, sample SAMD00036306) | human gut metagenome | host: Homo sapiens | study: EMG produced TPA metagenomics assembly of...
AAAATTTTCTTTGATTATATTATTTGTTGTTCAAATTTTTATTGCATACAATATAGTTTTTGAACCTGGATGGGATGCAGGAGGAGTTTACAACAGTGCAAAAATATTTGTAAACGGAAATCGGGCGGATATCGTTATAAGATATCCATTTTCTATGTATCCAAATAATTTACTGCTGCTGTTTATTAGAGTCAGCTGTTATTTCTTTCTGTAATTTGTTTGCAAATGAAAATGAAGTTGTACAGTTAATGGTTTTTGCTGTTCTTAATTCCATGATAAACGTTGCTGCGTGCTATTTGACATATAAAAGTGCCAGTCCCATTTGTAAGAAAGAAATTGCATTTGCTGCCTTTATATTAGCTGTTTTAAATTTTGGGTTATCTCCGTGGAATGTTGTTTTTTATTCAGATTCGTTAGGATTGGTTTTTCCGATACTGACGTTTATTTATTTATGAAACCAAATAAAACAGAAAAAATGAATTGGATTTCCAAAATTATGGCAGTGATTGCAGGATGTATCGGATATAATATCAAGCCACAATGTCTTATTATGCTGATAGCACTGTTTATCATCCAGTTTCAGTTGTTTAAGAAACAAGAAAAAACTTCTTCAAATTGTGATGTTGGCGGGATGTTTTATTTTTTTCACTAATAACAATAAAAACAAGTATCAACCTGATTTGTGAAAAAAATCAAATTGTTCTGGATTCAAATCAGAGATTGGGAATGTCCCATTTTCTGATGATGGGAAATAATGAAGAAGGTGGAGGTCTTTACGTTGGGGATGATGTGATATATTCAAAATCCTTTGCAACGCCACAGGAAAGAAAAAAAAGCAAATATACAAAGAACTTTTGAAAGAATGAAAGATATGGGAATAGCAGGTTATCTTCGATTTTTAGCAAAAAAAGATGCTTACTGTCTATAATGATGGTACTTATGCATGGGGCGGAGAAGGAAACTTTTTTATGGTTGTTTTTCCGCAGCCTGATAATCATATAGCTGTCTTTCTAAGAAATATATATTATGCAGATCACAAATATTATGATATCTATGTAACAGTAATGCAGAGTATCTGGGTTTTTGTGCTGGGTGCGGCTGCTCTCTCGGGATTGGGAAAAGAAAATCGGCAGGAGATTATAGTGCTGATGCTTTCCATTGCAGGACTGACCTTATTTGAAGTTCTTTTCGAAGCGAGAGCCAGATATCTGTATACATATGCTCCGGTATTTTGTATTTTAGCAGCAATTGGAATAGAAAAATTAAACAGTGAGATAAAGAAGAAAAGCAGATTATAAAAATATTTGAGGAGAAAAAATGAAACCAAGATTATATATGATAATACCTTGTTACAATGAAGAAAAAGTGCTTCCTATTACATCAGAAATGTTTCTGGAAGAGCTGAATTTATTGATAGCAAAAGATAAAATAAGTGAAAACAGCAGAATTTTATTTGTCAATGATGGAAGTAAGGATAAAACATGGGATTTGATTAAGGAACTTCAGAGAAAGACGAACATTTCATCGGGATTTGTCAGAGCCGAAACAGAGGACATCAAAATGCTGTTCTGGCAGGAATGATGGAAGCAAAGGATGTTGCGGACATTACTATTTCAATTGATTGTGACGGACAAGATGATATAGCTGCTATGGAAGCGATGGTGGATCGTTATCATGAGGGCTGCGAAATCGTATATGGTGTAAGAAGCAATCGTGATACAGATACATTTTTTAAGAGATTTACGGCTCAGACTTTTTATAAGCTATTAAATAAACTTGGGGGAGAGATTGTGTACAATCATGCAGATTATCGACTGGTTTCAGACAGAGTATTAAAGGAATTTGCAAATTTAAAGAAGTCAATCTATTCTTGCGAGGTATGATTCCACTGGTAGGATTTAAAAGTACGAGCGTTTATTATGAAAGGCACGAAAGAATTGCCGGGGAATCTCATTATCCACTTTCCAAAATGCTTGCACTGGCATTTGATGGAATTACAAGTTTGAGTGTAAAACCGATTCGCTTGATTGCAGGGTTTGGACTTGGAGTTTCTGCCTTAAGTTTTATAGGAATTATCTGGGCGGTTGTTGCAACAATTTTAGGAAGAACCGTAGCCGGATGGTCCAGTACGGTATGTATCGTATGCTTTATGGGAGGAATACAGTTGATCTGTCTCGGTGTTTTGGGAGAATATATCGGAAAAATCTATATGGAAGTAAAAGCAAGACCGCGATATATTATCAGTGAACGCACATGGGAAAAAGATGAAAAGGCGGAGAAAAAGAAATGTTCAAAATAGAAAGAAAAATTGTAGAATTTGTGGAACGAAATGTTAATATATTATTTATACTGGCAATTACAGGTTTGGCAATTGCTGTACGTTATGCAGGAAGAGATTTTGTTTCCGGTGATATGACATGGTTTCTTCTGGGATGGTTTCAAAAAATAGCGGATAACGGAGGCATCCATAGTTTAAAAAATCAGGTTGGAGATTACAATATATTATATCAGACAATAGTAGCATTATTTACATATATAGGAGACAAGAGCATTTATTACTATAAAATATTATCGATTTTCTTTGATTTTTGCATGGCAATATCAGCAGCTATATTTGCATGCGAATTGAGCAAAAAAGAAAAAATGATAAAGTATTTTTTATTACGTTTGCTGCAGTTATCATGTTGCCGACCGTTATTCTTAATTCTGCTTACTGGGGACAATGCGATTCTATTTATACGACCTTTATCATTCTTACATTACTGTATTTGTATAAGGGAAAATATCACAGTGCATTTGTTTTTTTAGGTATTGCTTTTGCATTTAAAATGCAGACAATATTTATTTTTCCATTTATTATATGCTTCTATATTTATAAAAAACAATTTAGCATATTTGAACTTCTTATTACCGTGTTTACCTTCTGGATATCGGGAATATGTGCTTTTGTCCAGGGACGGAGCTTACTTGATCCGTTTAGAATTTATGCGAGTCAGACAGGTACATACCAGGATATGCATGTGAATTTTCCGAGCTTTTGGATGTTTGTAGGAAATGATTATGAATGGCTGAAAACGGCAGCAATCGTTATGGCGGCAAGCATATGTGGTATGGGATTGTATATTATTATGAAAAGAAAGTTAGATTGCAGTCGTCCTGAAAATTTTGTATGTATTGCGAGCTGGTTTATCTGGACTTGTGTATTGTTTTTACCGGCAATGCATGAAAGATATGCATATCCGTTGGAAATACTTTTGGTTATACTTACTTGCATCAATAAAGACTATTTAAAGTATTCTTCGGTGGTAATATTATTTAGTTTATTTACTTATGGAAATTATCTGTTTTCAAATGGGGGACTTGACAAGTATATAGTAATTATTTATGCAGGCTGTTATTTACATTTTACATATACAATCCTAAAAAAGAACAGTAAGACGGCTACAGTAACAGACAAGGAGATGCAAAATGAATCATAAAATTTTACAGGAAAGTGCAGACGATTCTATTTTACAGGAAGATCTGGATCGTATTTCAGAGAGTGATATTCCATTGGAAGAGCTGAAGGGCAAGACAGTTCTGGTAACGGGAGCGACCGGGCTGATTGGTTCTCTGCTGGTAAAAGCATTACAGTGTTGTAATCGAAGAAAAGAGACAGGTATCAAAATCCTGGCACTTGTGCGTAATCAGGAAAAGGCAGAAAGACTTTTTGGTGATCTGTTAAAGAGAGAGGATTTAAAGCTGGTGATCGGAGATATTACGATGCCGGTTGCTGTAGAAGATAAGATTGATTATATCATCCACTGTGCGAGTATCACGACTTCTAAAATCATGATCAGCAGACCGGTGGACGTGATCCGGACGTCTCTTAACGGAACGGAGAATCTGCTGGAACTTGCAAAGGAAAAACAGGTCAGAAGCATGGTTTATGTTTCTTCAATGGAAATGTATGGGGTATTAAATTTACAGGATGATCAGATGGTGACAGAGGAAATGACGGGTTATTTAAATCCGCTGGCATTACGGAGCAATTATCCGGAAAGCAAGCGTATGTGTGAGAATATGTGCGTTGCCTATGGAACGCAGTATGAAGTTCCGGTGAAGATTGCAAGACTGGCACAGACGTTTGGTGCTGGAGTATTGCCGGGGGAAAACCGTGTTTTTGCACAGTTTGCAAGAAGTGCCATGAAGGGCAGTGATATTGTACTTCATACAGAAGGAAAATCCGAAGGAAATTATTGCTATACGGCGGATGCAGTACGGGCATTGCTGACCATTCTGGTTAAAGGCGAAAATATGCAGGCCTATAATGTGGTGAATGAGAAATCGCATATTACGATTGCAGATATGGCAAAATTTGTTGCAGAGAAGATTGCAGAAAAGCCGATAGAGGTTGTATTTGATATTCCAAAGGAAAATAAATTTGGATATGCCAGTGATACAAAAATGCATCTGGCTGCCACCAGATTGATGGCACTTGGATGGCAGCCGGAAACAGATCTGGAAGAATCCTATCGAAGACTGATTGCGAGTATGAAAAACAGAAATGTTTAAAAGTATTTTTATAGATTTGGCAGTAAATGATTCGATTTGTCTGAAATAGTTACACAGTCTTCCGTAATCGTTCAGACATCAAAATATCGGTCAAGCTTACTTAAGGATTTGCGTATGTGAAGCAACTGAAACAGTTTGCTTCGAACCGCATCTACACAGCAGCCAACAACAAAAATGGCAAGGATAATTCCGAAAAAGAATAAGAGCATTTTTGAAACAGAACCATTTGTGATAAAAGCAAAATGGTCTGTCATGACATAACTGCGGACAAGAGGATGATCATGCAACAGATAGACACCGAAAGAAAGCGGTGATATCAGCATGATCATTTTGCAAAATCAGAAAAAATTCATGCTGCCAAAAACAAGAAGCAATGACATGGCAGACACTACAATAAAAGGCGAAGTATAGTGAATCAAAAAAGAAGAATCCAGAGTAAATCCGCTGATCGGAAATTTTTCAACAAGAATTTTGCTGCTCCATGTAATTAAAATGCAGAAAAAATATAAGATAAAGTATTTTTTCTTTTTAGAAGTGAGAGACCAGATTCAGTTTTTTGATGCACGCACCGAGAAGATACATCAGTGTGAGCCAGAAAACACTGTATCCGTCGCCCGTATAAAAAACATCCTGCTGCGGTGTAAAAGTCTGTGAAATGCTTGGAACCACAGAAAATACGACAAAAATAAAACAGAATAAAGTTTTTATCTGCTTTTCGGAGAGATTCCGAAACATCTGATTGATAAATGGGGAGAGAAAAAACACTCCTGCATAAGCAGTAAAATACCAGTATTCTTTTCGGGTGACCGGAAAGAGTGCTTGTATCCAGCCGGATGTATTTCTGCTTTCCGGAAGCAGAAAAAAGAAAACTGTGTTGATCAGGATTCCATAAAATAAGACCTGAAGCCAAAGAATCAGAATGTTTGAAATCTTAAAATGAGAATCAACACTGACAAATCCGGATATCATAGCGTAAGTATTTACAGCACCGAAGGCAATCACTTCCAGCAGCCACGCAATCTGATAATGTACCGATAAAAAAGAAACAGAACGTAAAATACCGCCATGCCCAAGAGTGTGGAGCATGACGATCATAATCATAGAAATCATTCGAAGAAAATCAATACCATAATTTCGTGTTTTCATAAGTCTTTTCCTTTTAAAGAAATCAATCCTGAATCTTGCCAACAGTAATATTTGGAAAAAGTGCATACCCGACAGAGAGACTGTTCGGATTGCAGTAAGGAATCTTGTTATTTCCATTGAAGGTTCCTGAGCAGGTGATCTTCTTATCCAGATAGGAAACATAGTCTTTCATTTTCATGGATAATGAATAGATATGTCCTGTGCCCTCTTCAGATAACAGCATAACCAGATTGTTTGACTCGGCATCAGCATTTTCATATACAACTTTGCCGGTTACGGAAACTTTTGAGTCAGCATAATAAAGAGGATATTTGCAGATTTCTCTGTAATCTTTCGTCAGGTGCATCGGATCAGCGGCGGTGTCATCGTCTTCAATTTCCCCACAGATCGTGGTAAATTCCGGAAGAGAATCAAGAGCTTCGACATCCGTAACGGATACCAGATCGCTGTATTGTTTCATGGCATCTTCTGAAATAATCCAGTCCTTAAATGAATCAAATGACTTTTTGTAACCGAGCAGGCGGTGATATAAAATGGTAGAGCTGTCCGAAATCTCGGACAAACCATTATAAACGCCGTAAATTTTTATCCTGTCACCTACGGAAAGATTTGGAATACATGGAGTAGCAAATTATCTGTTTTTAATGTTACGGCACGAAACAGATAAGGATTGCCGGCATCATCTTTGATCTTGAAATAGGCATATTTTGTGCTTTCGTAGATTTCCTGAACTTCACCTTCAAGCTCAATTGGATGATCAACGTGATCGTAAGGATTTTCTGTTAATTCTTTATAAGGTATAGACCGGGCATTTGCTTTCCATTCTGAGATTGGAGTACAAAGATAAAACCAGTCTACAGATGCTGCTTTGGAATCGGCAGAATAGGATTTAATTTTTTTGTATGGTTTTCCGGCAATGGCAGAATATTTTAAAAAAATGCCGTCAGGGTCTGTTTCTTTTATTTTTCCTGAAATCAGACCGTCTTTGTACTGAACTTCTGCTGATTCTCCATTTTTGTAAGAAATGACACAGTCACCGGAAAAAGCATCGTCATCCCATCTTCCTTCTATCTGAAGAAAATCAGCGGATTTACCGGCAGGAGTGAAAATAGCTTCTCCGGCATCAGCATTCTTCGTAACGGTTCCATAATATACTTTATTAAAAACATTTACATTTACGAACTGCTCGTTTTTACTGTCTGCTGCACTGGTGTGAAACGAACATACACCGGCTAAAACCAGCAGGCAGGCAATCGCTTTTTTTAACATTATAGATCGCTCCTCTCTTCTGAGTATTTTACTAATAAAAAGGAAATCAGTCAAATATTACTTCTGTTTTTGAAGGAATCACAATTCACTCACATTTATATTATTAAATCAATTATGGGAGAGTGCGTATTACTGCTGCGTAGTTTTTCGGGTCTTGTTTTTAACAGTATTGTTTGTTATAATCAATAACCAGAGATTAAAGGAGAAAGAGGATGTTTATGGGCAAAAAGCGAAAAGCTGTCATGCTTGGAGTAAATGTATTTCTTGTACTGGCACTTTTATGGTCTGTAGTTTTTACCGTTGACCGAAAGAATGCGGCCTACACCAATACGGACATAGAACGATACAAGAGTTTAAATACCATACCCAAGCTTGGAGCTGTCACGAACAGCAGAACAGCTGAGATCCAGTTCATTGTACGATGAAAACTTATATGGCATAGCTCTCTTTTTTTATGTATCGGGAGAAAATACCGATGGAGAGCTTGTATGTTCATTGAAGCACGATGGAGAGACTATTTCAGAACAGACGGTGGCAGTGAAGGAGCTGTTTGCTCTTGTCAATAAGAATGAAATTAAACCAAAAGAACTGATTCTTGGAAACGGTGAAGTATGCAATGGCGATTATACGCTGGAAATAAAGGGAAGTGGAATTTCACCGCAGACAAGGATTTCTTTATATGGTAATAAGGCAGATGAATATTTCCTGGATTATACCAATGCAAATTATCAGAACTATAATGGAATTCTTTATATTGTGGAAACTTTAGAACCAGAACGACCATATGTATGGGCCTGTGCATTTTTACTGGCTATGAGTTTTGTCTTTAGCCTGATCATATGTATGAATGAGAGGGAGAAAGAACATGAATAATATTAAGAAACATAAGAGACTGATAGCTGCGATTGTTGTGATTCTGCTGGCAGTGCTGGTAGAGATTTTTGCAAACCGGTCTGCATGGGGACATGCATATGATCTGGATATTACCGATCATATGTACATCAGCGAGAGTGCAGGTCAGGAAGAATATCAGGTTATATTTTCTGCTCCAAAAGGACTTTATATTCAGATGCTCCATGTGCAGGGGCATTTTAAAGATGAAGAGTTCTATGATATAGAAACAAAAGAAATCAATGATTTTGGCAAAGAAACAGAGCAAAAATATCATGATTGTGTAAATAAACTTCTGCCAGAATATTCAACCAGCATCAACAAAAAGTCACCTATCTGAAGATGACCATGAAGAAGAATAAGGATGCAGAACTGACAAAGTATCTCTGTCCAATAAAGCAGACATTAATCTGTATCGTTATTTCTTTATACTGTTGATCGGAGTGATGATTTACTGTACTTTCTTTGAAAAAGAATTTATCAAGAAGACAGAATGGTATTTCGCAGTATTTGCACTGAGTTTTGGCATGTTGATCATTGCAGCGGCCCAGCCAACCTGCAATTCCTGGGACGAGCAGATTCATTTCCGGGATTCTTATCGAATTGCCAGCGGGCATAATGTAGAATGGACAGAAGCCGGACTTAACATTATGAACCGCATTAATCCAAAATGTAATACAAAGGAAGAATATAAACTTCTGAAAGCATATATGGATGAACATGGCACGGAAGTTGTTATGAAAGAGACGCAGGAAACGTCAGGAATTTCCTATGATAAAATTGCATATATCCCGATGGCAGTTTTTCTGTTTATTGGAAAGAATTTGAAACTTCCATTTTCGGCAGTGTTTGCACTTGGAAAATTCGGCAATCTTCTGATGTATGTGATTGTGATGTTTTGGGCGATTCGCCTTGCAAAGAGCAGAAAATTACTGCTGGCGTTTGTGGCGATGCTTCCGACGCCGCTGTTTCTGGCATCGTCTTATACGTATGACAGCGTTGTGTTCTCATTTATTACACTGGGATGTGTCCTGTGGTCAAGAGAAGCATTTTTCCAGTCAACGAAGTATTATCATACAGCTTCTGTGATCGGAGCAATATTTATGATGTCCGTCGGATGTCTCTCAAAAGCAGTTTATATTCCACTGGTATTGCTGATGCTTCTGCTGCCGCAGTTTTATAAAAAGAATAAAAAAGAAAAAGTCTTATTCCTGATCGGAATCGGAGTATTATTCCTGGTAGTTATGGCAACGTTTGTATTACCGGTTATTTCCAATACAGTGTTGGGGAATATTGCTTATGGCGGCGATTCACGAGGCGGAGATACCAGCGTTGTAAGACAGCTGGTATCTATGGTAAAACATCCGCTGGCAAGTATCCGGCTTATGTTTGGAAGTATTTTCCAGCTGGACAATTTCCGAAATCTGGGTAATATAGATTCCGATAATTATTTCTTCGGAAATCTGATGTTTTTAAATTATGCATCAAGGGGAACACTTGCAGATAAATGGAGTATCCTGCTGCTTCCGATGCTGACCCTGCTGGTTTTTCAGAAAGAAAAGGGCAGCAGCAGACTGGCAAATTGTGAGATATGGAAACGAATCCTGATGTGGGGTATTTTTCTGATCACGGTAATGCTGATCTGGAGTGCAATGTATTTAAGTTTTACGCCGGTAGGAGAGGCAAGTATCGCCGGTGTGCAGGCAAGATATTATCTGCCGCTTATTTATCTTGGAGCATTATTGCTTTCAAATTCAAAAATAAAAGTAGAAATCAGTAAATACGGACTGGCAAAACTATCGTTTATTGTTGCAAATATACTGCAAATTGCAGCGGTATGGGAATTATTGCTGCAGGGAAGATTGATATAGGGGAATAGAATGACAAAAAGAAATGATCATACGTTTGCAATTTGTGCATACAAAGAAAGTCCATATTTAGAGGAATGCATACTTTCTCTAAAAAATCAGACGGTCAAAAGCAATATCATAATGGCTACTTCAACGCCGAATGAATGGATACAGGGACTGGCAAAGAAATATGAGATTCCGCTGTACATCAATACAGGTGAAGGCGGGATTGCCCAAGACTGGAATTTTGCATACAGACAGGCAAAAACAGACTATGTCACGATCGCCCATCAGGATGATATCTATGAACCGAATTATTTGAAAATGATTTTCGGAGAACTGAAAAAAGGTAAAGATCCGATTGTTGTGTTTACCGATTATGGTGAACTCAGAGATGGAGAAAAAGTTCAGAAATCAACGCTGCTCACGATCAAACGTATTTTGCTGCTGCCGATGCGAGTTCAGGGATTTCAGAATGTGCGATTTTTTAAACGCCTTTTTCTGAGGTTCGGCAATCCGGTCTGCTGTCCGGCGACAACTTACATCAGGAAAAAATTTAAGGGGGATCCGTTTGAAGTAAGATTCTCAAGCAACGTAGACTGGATGATGCTGGAGAAGCAGTCCAGAGAAGAGGGATCTTTCTGTTATATATCAGACATAGGTATGTATCATCGTATTCATGAAAAATCAACAACGACAGAAATCATTCATGGAGATATCCGCTGGAAAGAAGACTACGAAATGTTTCGAAAATTCTGGCCGGCATGGGTTGCAAAACCGCTTGTCAGGGTTTATCGTTTAAGTGAGAAATCAAATAACATACAACAGAGGGAAGAAAAATGAAGGTATTAGTGATCATTCCGGCATATAACGAAGAATTAAATATCAAAAAAGTAGTGTCTAATTTGATCGATCATTATCCACAGTATAACTATGTGGTTGTAAACGATGGTTCCGCAGACAGCACATCGCAGATCTGTCACCAGGAAGGCTACAATATCATAGACCTGCCGGTCAATCTTGGACTTGCAGGAGCTTTCCAGACAGGACTGAAATATGCAGATCAGGAAGGTTATGACTGTGCGATCCAGTTTGATGCGGACGGGCAGCACAGACCGGAATATATCGAAGATCTTTTAAAAGAAATTGAAAACGGATATGATATTGTGATCGGTTCCCGTTTTGTGACGGAGAAAAAACCATTCTCGATGCGAATGTTAGGAAATCGTATGATCGAAAGAGCAATCAAATTTTCAACCGGGAAGGTACTGACCGATCCTACTTCCGGAATGCGTATGTACAGTAAGAAGATCATTCACGAATTTGCATCCAATATCAACTACGGACCAGAGCCGGATACCATTTCATTCATGATCAAACAGGGAGCTTCCGTTAAGGATGTGCAGGTGAAAATGGATGAAAGAACTGCAGGAGAAGTTATCTGAATCTGACAAGATCGATCGCCTATATGCTCAGAATGATGCTTTCGATTCTGTTTATCCAGAATTTCAGAAAACGCAGAAAAGCAGACTAAGAAGGGAGTCAATATGTCGATCTATTTAAGAATTATTCTGGTTGTCATATCCATGCTCAGTATGATGAACGTTATGAAGAGAGTGAGAAGATTCAAACTGCAGATAGAAAACTCTATTTTTTGGATCATTTTTTCACTGCTGCTGATACTGGTGGCAGTCTTCCCGGATCCGATGTTCTGGCTTGCAGAGCTTTTGGGCATCCAGTCTCCGGCAAATATGGTATTTCTCTTTGTTATCTTTATCCTTTTAATTAAGACATTTAATCTGACACTTGAAATTTCACAGCTTCAGTACAAAATACAGGAGCTGGTACAGAAAATAGCATTAGATGAAAATAAAAAGAACAAAGAAGCGGACAAGGAGGAAAAATGAGCAAAGTATCTGTGATTGTTCCGGTTTATAATGTAGAGCAATATATAAAACGATGCCTGAAAAGTATTCTGGATCAGAGCTGGCAGGATTTTGAGATTTTATGTGTGGATGACTGTGGTCAGGATCAGAGCATTTCTATTATAGAGCAGATGCAGAAAGAATATCCGCAGAAAATAAAAATATTATACGGGGAACAAAACATGGGCCTGGGTGCTGCAAGAGATCGAGGAATGAAGGCGGCATCCGGGGAATACATTGCCTTTATTGATAGTGATGATTATCTGAAACGAAATTTTCTGGAAACTTATATGCATGCAGCACAGAAAAAAGATGCAGATATCATTGTTGGCGGTTATATCCGTGATGTAAACGGAAAGTTATCGGAAACACCGATCGATGTCAACGATGATACATTTGTATGGATGAATGTCAGTGCCTGCACAAAAGTATATAAGAGAAAATTTCTGGAAGATAATCATCTGTCTTTTTATGGAGTAAGACGCTACGAAGATGAAGGATTTATGTATCGATGTCTGGCATCTCATCCGGTTGTTGAACTTATGGCATATTCCGGTTACTATTACTATATGAATAGCGAGTCTATTACCAGGAGCAGCAAGAGCGACCGAACCGGTATTGTAAAAGAATATTTTCAGACAGTGAACAAACTGGCTGATACCGTAAAGTGTGACAGAGAGACTCAGCCATTGTTAAATTATTGCCTGGTATCCGGATTGACGGCAAATATGCTTTATAATGGTCAGGGATGCGGCGGAAAAAAAATGAAAGAATTATATATTCAGTATAATAAACTGCTCAATAAAATAGACAGAGATATCTGCAAAAACAAATACATTGCATTGAAGTATTTAAAATCAGAACCGGCAAAAAAGAGATATACAACATGGCTGATCTTAAGACTGAGAAAAATCGGACTGGACAGGTTGCTGTTTTTTCTGGTAAGCAGGATCTGATAAAAGTAAAGCTGAAACAATGAGAGGAATTATCAGATGAAAAATAAAAAATTAAGCTCTGAAGAAATCAAACAAATAGAACTGAACCTGTTATTAAAACTGGATGAGATATGTAAAAAATACAAGCTCAGATATTACCTGTGCGGAGGAACACTTCTTGGTGCAGTCCGTCATAAAGGTTTCATTCCGTGGGATGATGATATCGATGTTCTGATGCCGCGTGAAGATTTTGAGAAGCTTTTGAGACTGGAAAAAAGCAGAAACAAGATGCGGTGGAAAAGATTGTTTCCTGGAAATCTGGTAATTCTATCTATCCGTTTATCAAACTGATCAATACGAATACGGTACTGAAAGAAAAGTATCTTTCTGAAGAATTTACAACGGGTATCTGGATCGATATTTTTCCACTGGATGGTATGCCGGATGACGAAAAAATTATCGCAAAGAAATTTAAGAAAATTAAATTTTATAAGACCATACTACTGACGGCTTACAGCGAAATGGGAAAAGGAGCTACCTGGTATGCGGCACTTGCAAAGCGAGTCCTGATCCCGATCTGCAAACATCTCAACACGGAAAAACTCTGCAATAAATTAAATGCGATATCAAAAGAGTATCCGATCGATAAGTCGCCGTATGTGGGCGGTTTTCTGTGGGGGTATGGACCGCAGGAGAAAATGCCGAAAGAATTTTTAGAGCCGGTGGAAGTAGAATTTGAAGGATATATGTTTCCGGCACCAAAATGCCGGGATTTCTATCTGACACAACTGTACGGAGATTATATGCAGCTTCCTCCGGAAAATAAGAGGATCTCGCATGATTTCAATGTTTATATGAAGGAGAATAAAGAATAATGAATATCGGACTGATCTTTGCCGGAGGTTCCGGAGTGAGGATGAATACAAAAGGTCTGCCAAAGCAGTTCCTTGAGATGAACGGAAAAGCAATCATCATTCATACGATCGAGCATTTTGAAAAATGTAAAGCGATTGATGCAATCGTGATTGTATGTCTGAAAGACTATATTGAATATCTGGAAGATCTTCTGGACCGGGATCGTATCACAAAGGTAAAGAAGATTGTATCAGGCGGTTCCTGTGGTCAGGAATCCATCTATCATGGACTTTGTGCAGCAGAAGAAATCTCAGAGAGTGAAGATGACATTATCCTGATCCACGACGGAGTACGTCCTCTGATATCCGGAAAGTTAATCCATGACAATATCAATATGGTAAAAGAAAAGGGAAATGCGATCACGGTAACACCGGCAACAGAGACGATCATTCAGGTTGGTGGTGAACAGGAGATTACGAATATCATCGACCGCAAAAGCTGTTATACAGCAAAAGCACCGCAGAGTTTTTACCTGAAAGATATACTTAGTGTGCATCGCCAGGCGATAAAAGAAAATAAAACAGACCGGATTGATTCTGCAAGTCTGATGAAAGAATTTGGCCATACTCTTCACACACTCGAAGGTCCGACCGAAAATATCAAGATTACAAATCCATCTGATTTTTATATTTTCCGTGCCATTTTGGAAGCAAAGGAAAACTCACAGATCTTTGGATTATAGACTATGGGAGACAGAAATATGCCAGATATTAAAATCAGTATAATTGTTCCGGTATATAATTCGGAGAAATATTTGCCGGAAACGGCACAGAGCATTTTAAAACAGTCTTTTTCGGATTTTGAATTAATCCTTGTGGATGATGGATCAAAAGATGGAAGCGGAAAGATATGCGATCAGCTTGCAGCAAAAGATGGCAGGGTGAAAGTTATCCATAAGACAAATGGCGGAATTTGTTCTGCGAGAAATGCCGGATTGAAAATGGCGGTAGGAGAATACATTGCATTCTGTGACAATGATGATATTTATCTCCCGGGACTTTTAGAAGATAATTATGCACTTGCAAAAAAATATGATGCAGATGTGGTGCGTTATTCAAGAAGTTATCGCACGGTCAAAGACGGCAAAGTGATCGCAGAAGAAAAGACCTTTTTTAAAGCAGGTGTATACAGCAGTTCACAGTTTGCTGCAAATTTTGATCAGATCAACAAAGCCGGAGAAGGAATCTGGGCCGGTATTTACCGAAGAGCTTTTTTACAGAAAAATCAGATTGATTTTGATGAAACCATGAAGTTTGGATATGAAGATCTGGATTTTATAACGAAAATATATCTGTGCAGCCCAAGTGTTGTACTGAATCCGAAGACTTACTATGTGTGGATCATGCGGTATGCACACAGTACAAGCGGAAAGACAGACATTAACAATATCACTTCGTTGATGAAGTGTCTGGAAAATAAAAGCAGACTGGTAACACAGACCGGTATTGAAACACAGATTCCGGCATTTTGGGTAGAAGAGCTTTCCAGAAGAATTTATACGATCGTGCGTTATGTAAGCCCGAAAAAAGTGAAAATGCCGTTTGGAAAAAGAATCGAGCTTTTAAAATATTTCCGTACGGCAGAGGTATTTCAGCAGCCGTCAGAACGGAAAAAGTTCAGGCACTTAAAAAACAGTCAAAAGCAAGCTGGCTGATCTGGTACTTATTCGATAAAAAACATTATTGGCTGTTATATTTTCTGGTAACAGGAAAACAGAGGTTGTCCGAAAAATAAGGAGCAAGACACATGAAAGAAAAGTCAATCAAAATAAACGCAGTGCTCAATGTTATGAAAACGGTGTTGTCACTGGTATTTCCGCTTATCACATTTCCGTATATCACACGAGTACTTCAGGTAAATGCGATTGGAAAATACGATTTTTCCGTATCGGTTATCAGTTACTTTTCTCTGATCGCAGCTCTTGGTATCACCACTTATGCTGTAAGAGAAGGAACAAAATACCGGGGCGATCAGGAAAAATGAATCAGTTCGCAAGCGAGATTTTTTCTATCAATCTTTATGCAACGATCGTATCGTATATCCTGTTATTTTTGGCACTTATGTTTGTAGACAAGCTGAAGAGCTATAATATCGTGATCGGGATCCTCAGCCTGGAAATTCTGCTGGCAACGCTGAGCGTTGTCTGGATTTATAATATATATGAAGATTTTGGTTATATTACGTTTGTTACGTTTATTCTTCAGTTCGTATCTATCATCCTGATGCTGCTGTTTGTACACAGTGCAGATGACCTTTACAAGTATGTTATTATTTCCGTTATTTCAAGCAGCGGTTCCGGATTGTTTATGTTTTTTCATGCAAGAAAATATGTGCAGCTGCATCTGGTCAAAAAACCACCTCTGAAACATTTAAAACCGATTATGATCGTGTTTTCGACAACAATCGCTGCAACTATCTATATCAGTTCAGATACAACAATTCTTGGATGGCTGACGGACGATTATCATGTTGGAATTTACGGAACAGCAGCCAAAATCTACAAAATTGTAAAACAGGTGCTCAATGCAGTTGTGGCAGTTGTCATTCCAAGATTTGCATTTTATATCGGAACACAGGAAAAAGATAAGATATTACAGCTTGGAAAAAAACTGATTGATTATATGGTAGCAATATGCTGTCCGGCTATGGTGGGGCTGTTCTGCCTGAGTAAACCGATTGTAGAAGAATTTGCAGGAGTTTCTTACAGTGCGGCCTATGTGCCGCTGCAGCTGCTCAGTATTGCACTTATCTTTGCTGTGTTTGCAAACTTTTTTCCAACTGTGTGTTGATTTCTTACAAAAAAGAAAAAATTGTTATGTTTGCGACAATCCTCAGTGCAGTGATAAATATTGTACTGAATTTTATCCTGATTCCAAGATATCAGGAAAGTGCAGCGGCTTTTACGACGATTATCGCAGAAGTATGTGTATGTGTGATATCCGCATACGAGTCAAGAAAAATCATAAAGATCAATTGCACAGCAAGAAATCTGATCTCAACGATCATTGGCTGTGTGGGGATTGTGATCTGCTGTATGCTGGCTGCAAAAGTTATTGAAAATCAGATTTATCTGATTCTTGTATCGGTGATCGTATCGGGACTGGTTTATGCAGTTGTTTTGATTCTGATGAAGAATACAGTTATCACAGATGTTTTGGAGCGTTTTGTCAGAGGAGCAAGAGGCTAAGGGAGAGGAAAAATGCAGGGAAAAAGAAATTCAACAATGGACATTGTAAAGGCAATCGGTATCATTTCTATTGTGATGGGACATTGCTGCTATTCAATCATGATACCAGCTTGAACGTCAGTGTGGGAGAATTTGTATACAGTTATCATTTAATGGTGTTCTTTTTTGTGGCGGGATTTTTTTACAAAAGAGAATACATGAGCACCCGGAACAGTATATCGGCAAGCGGCTTTTGAAGCTTGGCGGTATGCTGTTTCTTTATAATACCGTGTTTACGCTGTTACATAACACACTGGTGTCTTTAAAAATGATCAGCAGCACCGAACATTACAGCATCAGCAAAATGATATCCTGTATTGTTCAGAGTCTGCTGATGAAGTACACCGAAGAACTGTTGGGAGCTTGCTGGTTCCTTCCAATGTTTTTCATCGGGACAGCACTGTTTGCGATTGCATTCAGTAAAGCAGAAAAAAGTAAAAAACCGGAATATTGGCATAAGATCATCTGTATTCTGTTTGCTGCTGTTGCATTATATGCAAACAGTCGGGAGCTGACCTGGGAATACTGGATACAGACTTCAATTCTGGCGGTTCCGATTATGTACATTGGTTACTTTGCAAAACAGAAATGGGACAAACTCGACAAAGGGATTACCTGGTATGGAACTATTTTAAGTGCTGCCGTGATTCTTGGAATCTTAAATCGTATGCCGGGAAGTATTGAACTTTCGGTCAATCAGATCTTACATCCGGTACTTTTTTATCCGGTGACCTTGCTTGGTATTTATTTCTGTATTGGGCTTGCAAAAATACTTGGCAAAAATCCATATACAGAAAATTTTTCTCACTGGTCGGAAAAGAAAGCTTTCACATTATGGCACTGCATTTTCTTGGATTTAAGATCGTGGATCGTATTTATTCAGCAGTGTATGGCATTGCAGATGCTGAAAAAATTGGAAAATTTCCACATTCAGATTACAGTCTGCACATCAGTTATGTGATTGCAGGTGTACTGATTCCACTGTGTTTGATCACATTGGTTCGAAAAATTCAAAAATATGGTCATTTTGTGAAAGAAATGTAAAACATGCTTTTCAAACAAAACAGAGGAGATTTTTACATTGACTTTTACATTTAGATAAATATACTATAAATTAGGAATTAAAATCGTGTTGCTTGGTAAAAGTAACCAGAGCGACATCGCAGTGCAAAATTGCATTGCAGCATGAGGAGGAAATAAATGAAAAAAAAGAATGCATAAACTTTGCACGATTCTGACAGCATCCGCTTTACTTGCAATGTCTGTCACAGTATATGCAGCAGAAGGGGAGAATACAGAGGCAGGATTTCAGCCTGCAGAAGAAGGGACTGTACAGTCTGCGGATACCGAGCAGACACAGGAGACAGCTTCAGAGCAGACAGAAGAGAAAGATCCGGAAGAAAACGGATTAGATTCTTTCATTTATATAAGAGAAAAAGAAGATAAAACAACCGGAAAAGCAAAAGTAAAAAAAGTAACGATCGAAGAATTAAAAGAAGAGATCGATGCAGAACAGGAGCCGGAACTGGCAGCGGTTGTTTTTCAATTCTCAGATGAAGAGTTTGAGACAGAGGCACTGACGGAGAATACAACTGAATTTGAAACAGAAACTCAGTCAGAAACGACAGAATCTGAAAGTGAAACAGCAACGGAAACAGAAACAGAATCCGAGACAGACAAAGATTTAGAAATCGAGAAATATCCAACTGTAGAACTGAGTGATATGCAGAAAGATATGGTCTATGAGGTAGCAGAGCTTGTTCCGCAGATGGTTATCATCCTGAACCAGTGTGAACTGGAAGATCATCTGGTTTTTGCAGACTGCAAAGAGGTAAAGGCAGTTACCGTTCTGAAAGCAGATACAGAGAAGGGACTGAAAAAAGCAATCCAGCAATATGATCTGGAAAAAGAGTATGCGAATTATCTCCAACTCCAGAGTGAAAAGAAATCTGCATCAAAAGGACAGGCACGTACGACAAGTACATCAAGTTCAGGCAAAAGCCTTGCAGTGCCACAGACGTCCACTCAGACAGAGAGGCAGACTTCCACTACACCGTCAAACCGTGTGGCAGGAAGCAGTTCGACATCAGGCAGCAGTTCTTCAGGAAGTTCCGGTTACGGATCATCAGGCAGCTCTGCATCAGGAAGCAGTTCAACATCCGGGACAACAACGACCGGACAAAAAGACGTTACATTCAAATTTGAGCCGGATGAGGTATACAGCGGAGAAGAGAGCATTTCAGCAACTTACAGCGTATCCAGCACAAAAGAGATTACATATGGAAAAGTAACGATTAACTATGATACCAATGCGATGAAATACGATGATTCCAATGCGGAGGACAGCGACGCACTGGAAGGTATGACGATCAAAGTTATCAAGCCGACAGACAGTGCCGGAACGGAAGGAAAGATTGTGATTGAATTTTCATCAACAACACCGAAAAAGCTGAAAGGAACTCTGGTAGATCTCTGGTTCAATCTGACAGGCAATGCAACAACCGGTCAGCAGTTCAATATCAGCATGACCGTAGATGAATTAAGAAACGGATCGACCAATCTGACATCTGAAGTGGAGACAGCAAGTATGGTAGCACAGCCGGATGGAGAGGAAGAAACAGAAACAGAAACACCTGCTACAACTTCCACACCATCAACAACAGCATCGACAAGTGCATCATCCTCTTCAACAACATCAGGTTCGAGTTCCACAACGACAACCCAGAATGCACCAAAGACGGGAGATGCAACCAATATTCCGGCTATGGTTCTTCTGATGGCAGGTTCGGCAGCAGTATATATCAAAGCAAGAAAGAGAGTATAGCAATAAATGTATAGACGAAACATAGCAGCGGCAGCAGCCGTCCTGTTTCTTTCTTCAGCCGTTGGCATTTCTGCCTATGCAGCACCACAAAAAGACAACAGTGCGACAGAGGCAGAGACAGAAACTGAAACGGAAACTGAGACACAGACGGAAACCGAAACCGAGACAGAAACTCAGGAAACCGAAGCAGCGACAGAGCGAGAAGCAGGTTTTGTATCCATAGAAGAGATGCCGTTTGAAATCGAAACGGAAACTGAGACAGAAAGCAGCGATCAGACTGAGACAGAAACGGAAACGGAGCAGAAAATAGAGTCACCAAAAGTAGAACAGACTTTTCGTTTCTTTCAGGTAGAAAAGAAATATGCTGTATCAAAAAGAGATGATGTTTATCTCTATGAAAAGAAAAACACAAAATCCGATAAGTAGGAAAGATCAATGCACTTGGCGTATTGCATATTCTGGAAGAAGACGACGATGGCGAATGGTATTATGTAGAATCCGGAAAAGCCAGAGGCTTCATAAAAGCAAAATATGTATGGGCAGACGAAAAAGCGGAACGTTATGTAAAGCATAAAAAAGAAAAGAATATAGAGACAGCCGAAGTTCTCAAAGAAGCTTATGAAAATAAGGCGTTTCTGCATACACAGACAACTGCATACAAAGCAGTAGCCAAAAAGAAATACGCCCTGACGAAAAAGAGAATCAAAATCTATGATTCTATCCGCAGGAAGAAACCAAGAACAATAAAAAAGAAGAAACAGAAAAAGAAACGCAGGAAAGTACTGCCTCAGAAAGTGAAAAACAGAGCAGCAGTGTGACAGAGGGCGAAACGCAGGATAATTCTGCGAAAGAGAGCGAAACGCCGGACAGTGCTTCCGGGGAAAGTGAAACACAGGAATCCGAGAAAAAGAAAAGCACAGATCAGAAATCGGAGAAGAGTGAAGATACAGAAAAGGACCAGGAGCCGGAGGTAGTAGGTACACTGGCAAAAGGCGGACTGTGTTATATTCTGGATGATGAGGATCAGGAATGGAGTTATGTAGAATCAGATGATGTCAGGGGATTTGTACAGACAAAGCAGCTCGAAACCGGAAAAGAAGTGAAAAAAGAGATCGAAGAAAAAGGCGAGGATACTTATGCCCTTGCTAAAGCAAAAGTAAAACCGGAAGACAACAAAGCCTGCTATTACACGGTAACTTCCGTAAAAGAAGCTTCTGTATCAGGACTGATCCGCACCTCTATGTTAGAATATGCGAAGCAGTTCCTAGGTAATCCTTATGTATGGGGAGGTACCAGTCTGACAAAAGGGGCAGACTGCTCCGGTTTTGTACAGAGCATTTATGCAGAATTTGGTTACAGCATTCCGCGTGTGGCGGAAGACCAGGCAGAATGTGCCACCAAAATACCGGTAGAAGATGCATTGCCGGGCGATCTGATCTTTTATCAGAGATCGGATGGCTATATTTATCATGTAGTTATGAGTACTGGTGACGGCGGAACGATCGAGGCACACAGCAGTGCCACGGGCATTATAGAAAGCACTGTAAATGAAAACGATGCAGTATGGGCAGTCCGTATTATTTCAAATAAGGATACAGACATACTGGATGCATTGAAGAAAAAGGATATGGCAGCAGATTACTATGATAATGCTGTTATAGCGAAGAGCACAGAATATGGTTCATACCTTGGCAAATTTAAGCTGACAGCATATTGCAGCTGTCCGATCTGTTGTGGAGTCTGGTCAGGCGGACCTACGGCGAGCGGAGCAATGCGACGATCGATCATACGGTAGCTATGGCAGGACTGCCATTTGGAACCGAATTGATCATCAATGGACAGGTCTATACAGTAGAAGATCTGGGAACGCCATATGGACATGTAGATATCTATATGAATAACCATCAGGCGGCACTGCAGTTTGGTGTTCAGTACAGTGATGTGTATCTGAAAAAATAAATAAAGAAAAAGCAAAAAATCAGTTGACATTTCAAAATGAATTTATTATAATAAATGAGCGTCACAGAGATGTGAGCACAATATCAGACGAATTGCTGATTCAGGAGAAGTACTCAAGTGGCTGAAGAGGCGCCCCTGCTAAGGGTGTAGACCGTTTACGCGGTGCGAGGGTTCAAATCCCTCCTTCTCCGTTCAACATTCTAAGATATTTTTTTATGCCCTTAATTCTTTGAAAAACAACTTGAAAAAAATAAATCAAAAAAGTTGTTGACAAAAAGAAAGAGAAGTGGTAAGATATCAAACGTTGCGGCGGAAACGCAGAAACAACGGAGCCTGAGAGATACAGGCAGTCAGGGAATCATCCAGACGATCCGGGGACGGAATCAAAAAGATGAAAAAAGTACTTGACAAACCGGAAAGACTTTGATAGAATATCAGAGTTGCTGCGAAAGAGACAAAGCAACACGGTCTGGTACGACTTAAGAAGTTCGAAAGAGCTTCGAAAAAAAGTTTAAAAAAGTACTTGACAAGCACAAAGAGATGTGCTAAAATAACAAAGCCGACGCGAACAGCGAACGGCACAAACGAAAAGATGAACCTTGATAATTGAACAGTGACAACCTTGAAAATTCAAGAGAAAAGTTCTGAAAACGAACCTTAAACAGTAAAACAAGGATGGATTAGCCAAGAGTTAATCCTGACTGGACAAATTTTTATTATGAGAGTTTGATCCTGGCTCAGGATGAACGCTGGCGGCGTGCTTAACACATGCAAGTCGAGCGAAGCACTTAACTTTGATTCTTTCGGGATGAAGAGTTCTGTGACTGAGCGGCGGACGGGTGAGTAACGCGTGGGTAACCTGCCTCATACAGGGGGATAACAGTTAGAAATGGCTGCTAATACCGCATAAGACCACAGCACCGCATGGTGCAGGGGTAAAAACTCCGGTGGTATGAGATGGACCCGCGTCTGATTAGCTAGTTGGTGGGGTAACGGCCTACCAAGCGACGATCAGTAGCCGACCTGAGAGGGTGACCGGCCACATTGGGACTGAGACACGGCCCAAACTCCTACGGGAGGCAGCAGTGGGGAATATTGCACAATGGGGGAAACCCTGA
>ENA-OQER01000434-OQER01000434.1-human-gut-metagenome-genome-assembly--contig:-NODE-434-length-22537-cov-1.746095_pt1 | contig 22537 bp, 29 predicted proteins | sample MGYA00242797_ERZ504639 | MGnify/ENA primary metagenome ERZ504639 (study PRJEB26092, sample SAMD00036306) | human gut metagenome | host: Homo sapiens | study: EMG produced TPA metagenomics assembly of...
CCGTATGCCAATGCATTTAACGAAGAAGACAACGGAAACTGCTGGGAGAAAGACCTGACAAAATACAATCCGTGGAACTGGGAGAGAAAGTATGAGATTGATTCCCTGTGCTACCCGATCTGGCTGATCAAACAGTACGTGGAGAATTCCGGAGCAAGGGATGTCTTTACACCGGAAGTAAAACAGGCATTTCGCGACATTCTGGATGTATGGCAGACAGAGCAGTACCATGAGAACTCCGAGTATTCTTTCGTACGTCTCAACTGTCCGCCGTCTGATACCTTAAGTAACGATGGAAAGGGTGCACCGGTAGGTTACACCGGTATGACCTGGTCCGGATTCCGCCCGAGTGATGATGCGTGCAAGTATGGTTATCTGATTCCGTCCAACATGTTTGCAAGCGTAGTTCTGGATTATATGGCAGAATTCCTGGAGAAAGATTTCCAGGATCCACAGATGGCAAAAGAAGCAAAAGAGTTACAGGCAGAGATCCAGGAAGGTATCCGGAAATATGGTATCGTGGAAGATGAAACCTTCGGAAAGATCTATGCATACGAGACAGATGGTCTTGGCAACTACAATCTGATGGATGATGCCAATGTACCGAGTCTGTTGTCCCTGCCATGGCTGGCATATTGCGGAAAAGACGATCCGATTTATAAAAATACAAGAGCCTTTGTATTAAGCAAAAAGAATCCATATTATTTTGAAGGCGCCAGCGCAAAAGGAATCGGAAGTCCGCACACACCGGATCAGTATATCTGGCACATCGCACTGACGATGCAGGGACTGACTTCTGATGACGAAGAAGAGAGAAAAGAACTGCTGGAAACCCTTCTGGCTACCGATGCAGACTGTAAAGTGATGCACGAGGGATTTGACTGTCAGGATCCGAAGAAATTCACCAGAGAATGGTTCGCATGGGCAAACTCATTATTTGCATTATTTGCGCTTTCTATGAAAAAATAAAAGTAACGATATAAAATAAGAGAGGAACAGGTCAGGTGAGTATAATCAGAGTATACATAAACAACGTTCAAACATATTTCTCCAGATTGGAACTGGCAAAAAAGATTCGTTTGATGTTGTTGCTGGTATCTCTGATTCCCCTGGCCTGTTTGCTTGTTGTCGTTTATCAGATCAGTTCTCCTATTATTCACAGCCAGACAAACGAATTGATCCAGGCAAATCTGGAGCAGTCGGCAAGTAATGTGGAAAGCTTCTGGCGAACCAGTGAGGGAATCATTCAGAGCGTATATACGGATGATTTTTATCGGGAAGAAATGGAATATATCAATAACTGGGACAATAATCTGTATAACGGTGCCAGGACGGCAATCTGCAAACGTCTCGAAAACATTACGGTGACCAATCCGAGTATCATGGGAATTGCGATCATCGGAGAAAAATACGATGTATGTTTTTACGATGAAGTAACGGTATCGAGTCAGAACAGTTATTGTTTCCCAAGGGAAACTTACGAAAATGGACAGAAACTGAAAGAAGTCACAAAAAACAGAGAAATCAGATATTCACCGCTGGAACATCTCAGCAGTCGGGAATATGGAGCAAGTGATGTGATCTATGTGAGTTCTCCGCTGGAAAGTGTCGATGAGGAAGCACGGAACGACCGTATGGATATATTGTGATCTGCATCAAAGAAGAAGCTTTGCGCCGGGTCTATGAAAAAGTAATACAGAGTCCAATCTGACGATGGTGGTTAACAACTATGGGGATCTGTTGTCTGTTTCTACCGGAAATGCAGAGAACATCAATCTTCCCGAAGAGACTGGTGTGTTTTCTGAGGATGATGTTTCTGAGATTAAGGAAGCAAATCTGACATCAGGTGTCGAAAAGAAGAAACTGGAAGAAGCATCCCTTTTGTATGTGAAAAATCAGAAATTGTTGGAAAGTAAAAACTTACTGGTCAGCAGTATTCAGCTGAAAGAAGGATGCGGGTATGTCATCAATGTACAGGATACGGATTATGCGTTAAGAAATTTTCGATACATGATCGGCATTATCGTCTGCTTTTGCGTGCTTGCAGGTATTGCCTGCCTTCTTCTGACACTTCGTTTCTCCGGTCAGGTGGATACATCGGTAAAACCGATTCTGCAGGCTATGGATCAGGCAAATCATGGGGATATGGAGGCAAGGATTGAAGTACGGGGCAACGATGAATTTACCAGATTTCCGAACAGTTTAACTATATGATAGGGAAAATCCACCAGTCCAATGAACAGGAAAAAGAATCTCTGGTGCGCGTCAAGAATGCGGAAATCAAATCGCTGGAAGCACAGATCAACCCACACTTTCTGTATAATACGCTGGATGCCATCAACTGGGTAGCACTGGATAATGAAGAATATACGATCAGTAAAATGCTCACGAGTCTTGCGGCAATTCTGCGGTACAGTATTCACAAAAGCAATGAGATCGTAGAGATACAGGATGAACTGGAGTATCTGAAAAAATATGTGTATCTGCAACAGCAACGGTTTGATTATTCGTTTATCTGCACGATTGATGTGGAGGAGGGATTGCGACATTACCGGATTCATAAGCTTATGATCCAGCCACTTCTGGAAAATACACTGGTACATGCATTTCCGGGAAATACGGGTATGGATGAAGTCAATATCCGGATCGGACGTACGGGAAAAGAGGGCATGCTGGAGATTGTTGTGGAAGATAATGGTGTCGGCATGAGTCCGGAACAGGTGGAGCTGTTTAATCATTTTGATTATCAGAAAGAAAAGATTGAGAGCAGTATCGGTGTGCGCAACGTGATCACCAGACTGAAACTTTATTATGGGGGACAGGGAAGTTTCCATGTGGAATCCTGGAAGGGAGCGGACAGGGAAGGAACACGAATTACGATGAAGATTCCTTACGAAGCATAGAAATCCCGGTGGACAGAAAGAAACAAAGGAGGAACAGGCGATGCGGATAGTCATAGCAGAAGATGAGCCAAAGTCCAGAGAAGGGCTGATCCGTCTGATTCGGAGATTTACGGATTATGAGATCGTAGGTGTGGCGGAAAACGGAGAGGAAGGATACCGGTTGACAGAAAAAGAAAAACCGGACCTGGTACTTTCTGATATCAAGATGCCGGTACTTGACGGACTGGGCATGCTGCAGAAGATCAAGGATGCCGGCATTGAGGTGCAGGCTGTGTTGCTGACCGGTTATTCTGAATTTGAGTATGCAAGAAAAGCACTGCAACTGCAGGTCGTAGAGTATGTACTGAAACCGATGGATATTGATCAGTTTTTGGATGTGCTCAAAAAAGTGGAAAGCCGGATCGTAAAACAGAAAGCGGAACAGGTGACTCCGGAGCGGCTGTTATGGAATTATATCGGCAGCAGTGAAGAAGAACGGGAACTGATCCGTCCGATGCTGGAAGAAAAAATCGGTGTAAGGAAAGACACACAGTTTGCCATGCTGCTGATCCATCCGGACAGTATGGCGAATGAATCTTACGGTGAACTGAAAGCAGAACTGGAAAATCAGATGGAAATTCTCTGTATAGAAAACTATTACATGCTGGTTCGTCCGGGAGAGCAGGGAGGAATCTATATCGTACTGGTTGATACAGAGCGAAATCAGACACTAAAACGATCTTTGAAATGCGGATCCTGCCAAAGATCCAGAACATCACTCCCTGTGTGGCAACCATGGATCGTTTTGTTGGCATCTGGCAGCTTCCGGATGTGATGAATGAACTTTCGGCACTGCTGGAACACACTTTCTGCAGTGGACATGAAGTGATCATGACAGAAAAGATGGCACAGATGATGGAATATGAAAAACTGGATTATCCGACAGCACTGGAAAATGAAATGGTACAGGGTATCCGCAGCGGTAAGAAAGATAAGCTTGCAGAAGTTGGGGAAACATTTTCTGAGCAGGTGATCTTAAGCCGGGCAACACCGGAATGTATCCGCAATTATACACTGCGTTTCCTGATGGGAATTGCCCGTGTGGAAGGTGAGATTCGGGGAGATGCCAACCAGGAAGAAGAACTGCGGTATATGCTGGAAAGTATTCGGAGCAGCCATACACAGAAAGAGTTACAGTATCAGTTCCAGAAAGTGGTGAAGCAGGCGATGGTCTGGAATGAAGAGACAGAAGAGAGTATTACGGAAAACGGGATCGTGCTCAATGCCATTGCTTATATCCGTGAACACTATATGGAAGCAATTGGTCTTCAGGATGTGGCACAGTGCTGTAACGTGAGTCCGGAATATCTCTCGAGAATTTTTAAAGAAGAAACAGGTGTGAAATTTGTGGATTTTCTGGCAAATTTCCGGATCAGTGTGGGAAAACGGATGCTTGCAACCGGGAATTATAAGGTGTCGGAAGTAGCAGAAGCTGTGGGGTTTAATGACCAGAAGTATTTTCAGAAAGTCTTTAAAAAGATCTGTGGTATCTCTCCGGCAGAATATAAAAAGGAGAACAGTCGATGAGGCTCAAAAAGATCTTATATATACTCGTAGCGGTTACAACGTTTGTGCTTGGTGCCCTATATGCAGGATTTTTCTCGAGTAATCAAGAGAAAACGACAGAGGAAGAAGAACGCCAGGTGATCCGGGTGCTTGCACCGTATCAGGGGAATATGCAACAGCAGATTCTGAATAAGGTGGCTGCAGAATACAGCAGAGATGGGTCAAAACCTGAGATCAAGATAATCTATGTGCCAAAAGAGAATCTGAAAAAAGAACTGTCTGTCCGGAGAATGACCGGAGAAGTCAGGTGGATCTGGTTATCTGTGAAAACACGATGGTACAGGAGATGATTGGTCAGGGGCTACTCAAAGATGTACCGGTCAGTCGGGAAATGAAGGAAGATGTGGTAGATGACAGGTTCTGGCAGGCACTGCAGCACGATGGAAAATATTATGGATATCCATTGACCTGTAATCCGTATGTGCTATATTACAATGCCGATATGTTGGAAGAAAGAAACGTTGATGTGCCTACAAGCTGGAGTGAACTGATCCAGGCAGGATATAAGGTGAAAAAATCAGGAATTCAGAGTATTGGAATTGCAGGAAAACGGGAGACAGAACTTACCAATCTGTACTGGATCATGATGTACAGCAGTGGAGGTAATCTGAATACTGTGAGTGAAGAATCATGGGAAAAGTGTTTTCAGAATTTCAGGCAGCTGTCATTGGGTGAACTGACTTCCGGATATGCGACGAATTTTACGCAGGAGGATCTTGCACAGGAATTTGCCGAAGGAAGAGTAACGATGATGATTAATCAGATGAGCGTTACCAGTATCTTAAAAAGTAATCAGACAAAATTTACGGTAGGCATGGCAGAAGTACCATATGATGAAGCAGGAGGAACATTCTGGTTTGGTGACGAAGTATGTATAACAAAAGAGGCGGGAAACGGTGCCCTTTCTTTTGCGCAATATCTGACAAAAGAGGAGAGTTCAGAACGGATCAACGATGCCATGGGGACACTGCAGGTATACTCAGGGGTATCTTATAAGAAAAATGGAAAAATATATATGGAAGACACCAGTATCCTGTCTGCCAAGGCAAGACCGATGTTGTATTATCAATCCTGGTCAGATATCTGCGGGACAATAGCAAATGGTGTCAGCACAGTTTTGAACAGCAATCTGAGCGATGTATTACAGGTGGCAGAAGCAACAAAAGATCAGGTTCGGGTGTCAATTATGTCGGAGCCGTAGCTGTTCAGTACGGATAGCTGCTCAGATCCTTAAAAAGACTCATTAGGTATTATGACAAAAATAATACCTAATGAGTCTTTTTTGTCATAATTTTTCAAACAGTATCAAAAATTTACCCCATTGTTAAAATTTTTAAATATACAAAACGTACAACGGTTGGTAATATAGAACCATCAAATGACGACAGAGTCAACAAAGAAAAGGAGCGAACAACATGAAAAAAAGACAGATTTTAAGTATCCTTCTTGCTTCGGCAATGGTAATGAGCATGACTGCATGTGGCGGTTCAAACTCTTCCTCTGACAGCAGCGACGCAAGCAGCACATCAAGCAGCAACACAAAATCAGATGACAGTTCATCAGGAGATAAAAAGAAAATCACAATCACATGGCGTGATGACGGAACAGATATCAAGGTAAACCCAAACTATGTTGCTATGCAGGAAGCATATGAAAACTGGGATAAAAAAGATGAAGTTGAACTGGATTTCCAGCCAATCACAGCTTCCGAAGGTGATTACTTCACAAAAATTGCTCTGCAGTTAGGGGATTCATCCACTTGTCCTGATCTGGTTTGCGAAGATACTTTCCAGCTGCCAAACGACGTAGCAGCCGGTTATCTGACAGACCTGAGTGATTACGTAAGCGACTGGGATACATGGAATGACGGAACTTTCTATGACAAGATGAAAGAAGTTGTTACAACAGACGGAAAAGTATATGGTATTCCATATTGTACAGATACCCGTGGACTGTGGTACAACAGGGAAATCCTGACAACAGCAGGTGTTATCGCGGAAGGCGAAGACTGGCAGCCGAAGACATGGGATGACATCCTGGATGCGTGTGCAAAGATCAAAGATAAATGCCCGGATGTCGTACCTTTCTGGTGTAACTCCGGTGTAGCAACCGGTGAAGCAACTTCCATGCAGACTTATGAAATGTTACTGTACGGAACAGGTGAGAGACTGATCACAGACGATGGAAAATGGATCACAGACAGCCAGGGAATCAAAGACTCTCTGCAGTTTATCTCTGATATCTACACCAACGGATATGGACCATCCCTGTCACTGGTACTGAACGGATCCGCTTCTACCACATCCGCACAGGAATACATTCCACAGGAAAAACTGGCAATCTCCCTGGATGGTATCTGGATCACAGGTAACTGGAAAGATACAGGAGCTTCACCATATGAAAACTATGGTGAGAAAATGGGATGGGCTGCAATGCCTACACAGAACGGTGATGGCGATGGCTCGATCACACTGGCAGGTGGCTGGGCTTACTCCATTCCGGAAAACTCTGATAACAAAGATCTGACAATGGAATTCATTGAACAGCTGAATACATATGATGCTTACAAACATACATCATGACAGTCCGGTAACACATCTGTAAGAACAGATATCGCAGAAGATGAAGAGTATGCTTCTCAGCCATTCATGACGCAGGCAGCTGAATTCCTGGATGTAGCAGCATTCAGACCACAAAATGACCAGTACTCAACCGTATCTACTTCTATCCAGCAGATGGTTGAAGCGGTAGCAAGCGGTGATACTCCGGAAAATGCAATGAAACAGTATGCAACAAGTGTGGCAAATGCTGTTGGAGAAGAAAATACTACAAAGCAGTAAGTAAGAACGACGGTGCGGGCTGCACATAGACCGGGCAGCCCGCATTTTTATACGAAAAAGTAAGACAAAATTGCTTTCTCGTATAAGAAATTGAGACAAATAAAGGAATAGAGTATGTAAATAGGAGGAAAGGACCATGGCAAAACCGAATCGCGCAGCATGATCAAAGATGAAGCTAAGAAGTCAATCCTGCTTCTTCCGGCAGTGATTCTTCTGGTATGTTTCTTCATTGTTCCGATTATCCTGACAGTTTATTATTCATTTACAAACATGGCATTAACCGGAGCCAATGCGCAGAAATTCCAGTTCGTAGGCGTTGACAACTACGTTAAGATTTTTTAAAGATTCAAATACACTGACTGCAATTAAAAACACACTGATCTTTCTGATCGGAAGCCTTGCAGGTCAGAGTGTCCTTGGATTCATCATTGCTTATCTGATGAAGGGAAAAGCAAAAGCTTTCCGTAGTGTTGTAGGACCGTGTATCCTGGTCGGATGGGTTATGCCGGAAATCGTAGTATCTCTGGCTATGCTGGCATTCTTTGACATGTCCGGTACCATGAACACTATGTTGACGGCTGTCCATCTGCCAGCAGTAGAATGGATCTATGCACATCCGATGGCAACAGTAGTCATCGCCAACGTATGGCATGGTACTGCATTCTCCATGATGAACTTCCAGTCCGCGCTGGATAACGTATCCGGTGATATCGAAGAGGCAGCACGTGTGGACGGTGCAACCCGCATCCAGACGCTGATTCGTATCATCGTTCCTTGTATCAAAGATACCATCGCAACTAATACTATGCTGAATACCCTGTCTACGCTGGTGTATTCGGTCTGATCTGGGCACTGACCGGTGGTGGTCCTGGTACCAAAACAACAACACTGTCTATCTACATGTACAACGCAGGTATGAAGAACTTCCAGTTAGGACAGGGTACTGCAATCGGTATGGTACTGCTGGCAGTTGGGCGCTGTATGCAGTGTCATCTATACAAAGTAGTTAAGAGCGAAGAATAAGAAAGGAGAAAGATAAGATGAGTGAGAGAGTAACAAAAGCAATTCATTATGCAATACTGACGATCATTGCAATTATCTTTGTCCTGCCTCTGGTATGGCTGATTCTTGCAGCATTTGACTTAAACGCAAGCCAGGCGTTAAAATGGCCGTCACAGTGGACACTCAGTAACTTTACATCAGTATTGACAAATACAGATAACCTGAGAGGATTTGGTGTAGGTCTTACCATTTCCCTGATCCAGTCTTTGATTGTTGTACTGGTATCCGGTCTGGCAGCTATCCGCTGTCCAGATACCGTCTGACATTTAAAAAACAGTTTATGTATGTCATCCTGTTTATGACAGCACTGCCAATGATTGCTGTTATCGTTCCGGTATACAAAATGTTCCTGAACATCGGACTTCTAGACAGCATCCCGGGAGTAATCCTGTATCTGACAGCTTCCGCACTTCCATATGGAATCTGGCTGATGAAGAACTTTATGGATGGCGTTCCGGTAGAACTGGAAGAAGCGGCATGGGTAGACGGAGCTACTACTATGCAGTCTATCAGAAAGATTGTAGCACCACTGATGTTCCCTGGAATCTGTGTAGTGTTTATTTACACATTCTCCGGAAGCTGGGGCAACTTCTTTATCCCATATATTCTGCTGAGTTCTAAAACAAAACTTCCGGCAGCTGTTATGCTGTATCAGTTCTTCGGTCAGCATGGTACGATCGCATATGGTCCGCTGGCTGCATACTCGATCATTTACGCACTGCCGTCAGTTCTGCTGTATGTTCTGTCACAGAATTACATGTCTAAAGGATTTACCATGGCAGGTGCTGCAAAAGGCTGATGCCGTTGTTACATTAAAATAATAAGTAAGGTACCAAGTCATTATCGGATGCAGAGGGTACACGGTTTATATATCATGTATGGGCTGTGTGCCCGGCATCCAAAGATGGCTTTCTTTTTTGGAGAAGATATGGTATTATGAGATAAATACAGTTGCTTTGACTTTTCTGAAAGTATTGGGTGAAAAGCGACTGCAAAATGGGTTTTACAAGGAGGTAGCAAAAATGATATTAATAAAAGAAAGAATCGGTAAAATGCTGGAATATCTGCAGGAACAGGTATATCCGAAGCAGGTTGCGATTCCGAGTTACAAGATGATCCGCACCGATGAGAGATGTCTGGATGTAAACAATCTGGATACCTCATCCTGGACAGAAATTACGAACCAGGAACTGTGGGGTGGACACAGAGAATATTACTGGTTTGAGACCGTAGTGACGATTCCGGAAGAATTTGACGGAGAGTGTGTAGTGTATGAACTGAAAACCGGAAAAGAAGGAGAGTGGGATGCAACGAATCCACAGTTTTCCATCTTTGTAAACGGTGTGAGAGTACAGGGGCTTGATGTCAACCACAGAGAAATCATTCTGGCAGAGCCTGCCAAAGCAGGAGACACCTATCGCATTGTTCTTTCCGCATTACCGGAGACCAGAACTTCAGTCTGAAGATGAACTCCAGCCTGAAAGTACTGGATCGTAAGACTGAGAAATATTACTATGACCTGGAAGTTCCGTACCAGAGTGCCAGACTGCTGAACACGGAAGATCAGGCATATATTACGATTATTCAGGCACTGAACGAATCTCTGAATCTGCTGGATATGAGAAAAGAAGGTTCCAAAGAGTATTATCAAAGCCTGGAAAAAGCACAGGAGTACATCACAAAAGAATTTTATGAGAAATATTGTGATGGTGAGAAAAGCCCAATCATCTACTGTGTAGGACATACACACATTGACTGTGCATGGCTGTGGACTCTGCGCGTGACAGAAGACAAGGCGGTCCGAAGTTTTTCTACCGTACTGGAACTGATGAAAGAATATCCGGAATATGTATTTATGTCCAGCCAGCCACAGCTGTACAAATATGTGAAGAAAAATGCTCCGGATGTGTATGAACAGATCAAAGAAAGAGTCAAAGAAGGACGCTGGGAGCCGGACGGTGGTATGTTCGTAGAGGCAGACTGTAATATCGCTTCCGGTGAAGCACTGGTTCGCCAGTTTGTACACGGACAGAGATTCTTCAAAGAAGAGTTCGGCGTGGACAATGAGATCCTGTGGCTTCCTGACGTATTCGGTTATTCTGCAGCACTTCCGCAGATTCTCCAGAAATGTGGAATTCCGTATTTCATGACAACAAAGATCAGCTGGAACGAGTTTAACAAGATGCCGTATGATACATTCGAATGGGAAGGTATCGACGGAAGCCGTGTACTGACACATTTTGTTCCGACCCGTGACTATAATAAGGCAGCAGTAGAGGGTGGTACAGAGACAGAACACTTTACCACTTATAACGGATATATCAATCCGAGCCAGATGAAGGGTGCATGGGCACGATACAGCCAGAATATCTGAACGAAGAAGTACTTTGCAGCTTCGGCTTCGGAGATGGTGGCGGCGGTCCAACCAAAGATATGTTGGAGAATCAGAGACGTCTGGCAAAAGGTCTCCCGGGTATGCCGAGAACAAAGATGTCTACTGCAAAAGAATTCTTCCATGTTCTGGATAAACATGTAACCGATAAAAAATATCTGCCGACATGGGTAGGCGAACTGTATCTGGAATACCACAGAGGTACTTATACTTCTATGGCAAGAAACAAAAAGTTCAACCGGAAAGCAGAATTTGCATATCAGAACGAAGAAATGTACGCAATGCTGGATGCACAGACCGCAGGCGGTGCATATCCGGAAAAAGAGCTGCATGAGGCTGGGAGGTCATCCTGCGTAACCAGTTCCACGATATTCTGCCGGGATCTTCGATCAAAGAAGTATATGATGATTCCAAAGCTGAATATGAAGGAATCTTTGCAGAGAATAAAGCACTGACCGATGCGAACGCTGGCTCATATCGCAGCCGGTGTAAAAGCACCGAAACATTCCCTGGTGGTTTATAACCCGAACAGTGCAGCTGCTTATGATCTGGTGACCTTTACTGTTCCGGACGGTATGGGAGAACCTGCAGTTTACGACGGCGAGACAAAACTGGCAGTTCAGAAACCGCAGACGGTGCATATGTATTCTTTGCAGCAGGGGTACCTGGAAAGGATATAAGACTTATATTGTAAAAGAAGAAGCAGCAGATACAACACCGTCAATGGAAGTTTCCACAGAAGTGATGGAAAATGAGTTCTTCAAGGTAGAATATAATGAAAAAGGTCAGTTTGCGAAGATCTATGATAAAAAGCAAATCGTGACGTACTGAAACCTGGCAAAGCCGGTAACGTGATCGTAAGTTACGAAGACCGTCCGCATAACTATGATGCATGGGATGTAAACAATTACTATACAGAGAAATCCTGGGATATCGATCAGGTGTCTGCGATGGAAGTAGTGGAAAATGGTCCGGTAAGAGCCTGCGTAAAAGTAGAGCGTAAATATCTGGATTCCACGATCACACAGTTTATTTATCTGTATCATGACATTCCGAGAATCGATATCAAGAATGTAATTGACTGGAAAGAGCATCAGATCTTTGTAAAAGACTACTTCCCGATCGATGTACATACCAACGAAGCTACATTTGATATCCAGTATGGTAATGTAAAACGTGATACCCATGACAATACTTCCTGGGATTTTGCAAAATTTGAAGTTTGCCACCATAAATGGATGGATGTGTCTGAGGATGGCTACGGTGTCAGTATGTTAAATGACTGCAAGTATGGTGTTGGTGTCCGTAATGGTGTGATCGGTATGTCCATGCTGAAATCTGCTATTCATCCGAATCCGGAAGCTGATAAAGAACTGCATGAATTTACCTATTCTATTTATCCACATCAGGGCGGCTGGCGAGAAGCTGGTACGGTAAAACAGGCTTACCAGATCAATAACCCTCTGACCTACAGTTGGAAAGAGAATGAAGGAGGAACACTTGCTCCGGAATATTCTCTGGTTTCCTCTGATAAGGATAATGCAGTGATTGAGGTTGTAAAAAAAGCGGAAGATTCAGATGCTGTCATCGTTCGTCTGTACGAGTGTTATAACAGAAGAACTCCGGTGACACTAATTTTCGGTAAGGAATTGACATCTGTTGTCGAGTGTAATATGATGGAGGAAGGAGCAGATCCTGTAGAGTTTACAGGTAATCAGGCGACTTTCGAGATGAAACCTTATGAGATTAAGACGTTGAAGGTTACGTTTTAAAAAAAGGCGGGATTCCAGTCTGAGGTTTCGGAAACTGAATAGATTTTTGGTAGTAACCGGGGACTTCCAGTGTGTATGTTTCGCTTTTCCCCTTGCACTGGGAGGTCACCCGGCTATTATATTTTATTAAGATAGTTTTTGGGGACACAGGGGACGCGTCAGCCCACCCCATCTCCACCAACGCAGACCCGGGCAGCTGGTGGAGGATGGGGTGGGCTGACGGCTGGGTGTTCAAAGGGGGAAGGATGCCGGTATGGGGAGGAGATTCAAATGGGGAGAAAAGAAAACTTGCCTGTGTGGGGGAAATATGATAGACTTTATGGTGTTGTGTAAATGGCGCTTATTGTGGCACTCGATGCGATTGCGAAGAGCAAAAGGCTATAAAATAAAGGAAATTTAGGAAAGAGGTATATAGTATGAAGTTAGGGATCGTTGGGCTTCCGAATGTGGGAAAGAGTACCTTGTTTAACTCACTGACAAAGGCAGGCTGAGTCTGCCAATATCCGTTCTGTACGATTGATCCGAATGTGGGTATTGTGGCAGTGCCGGATGAGAGACTGAAATTGTTAGGAGATTTTTTATCATTCCAAGAAGGTGACTCCGGCGGTGATTGAGTTTGTGGACATTGCAGGTCTTGTAAAAGGCGCTTCCAAGGGAGAAGGCCTGGGTAATCAGTTCCTTGCGAATATCCGAGAGGTGGATGCGATCGTTCATGTGGTTCGATGTTTTGAAGATTCCAATGTTATCCATGTAGATGGAAAGATTGATCCGGTACGTGATATTGAGACGATCAACCTGGAGCTGATCTTCTCGGATCTGGAGATTCTGGAGAGAAGAATTGCCAAGACAACCAAGGCAGCCAGAATGGATAAGACAGCAGCGAAAGAGCTGGAACTGCAGCAGAGAATCAAAGCACATCTGGAAGACGGAAAACCGGCGATTACCCTGGAAACAGAAAACGAAGACGAAGAGGCATGGCTGCAGGAGTATAATCTGCTGACAGCAAAACCGGTCATCTTTGCAGCAAATGTTTCGGAGGATGATCTGGCAGACGATGGTGCTTCAAACCCGCATGTACAGGCTGTCCGGGAACTGGCAAAAGAGCAGAACAGTGGTGTGTTTGTTATCTGTGCGGAGATCGAACAGGAGATCGCCGAGCTGGAAGATGATGAGAAAAAAATGTTCCTGGATGATCTGGGAATTCAGGAATCCGGTCTGGAGAAACTGATAAAGCAAGTTATGAACTGCTGGGACTGATGAGTTATCTGACTGCCGGTGAGGATGAGACACGTGCATGGACGATTAAAGTGGGAACAAAGGCACCGCAGCAGCCGGAAAGATCCATACCGACTTTGAGAGAGGATTTATCAAGGCAGAAGTTGTCAACTATAAAGACCTTCTGGAGTCCGGTTCTTATGCCGGAGCAAGAGAAAAAGGTCTGGTCCGCATGGAAGGAAAAGAGTATGTGGTAAAAGACGGAGATGTAATTTTATTCCGTTTCAATGTATAAGTGAATAAACAGAAAAAAATATAGGCAACTGTTCGACTGGCAGTATCCCGCGATGGTACCGGGCAGTTACAAATGCAGAAAAATGAGGAAAAGATAAGCTTTTCCTCATTTTTTTTTCCAAAATTTCCCCTTGTATTCTTACTGCATTTGGTTTAGAATAAAGAGCATAAGTGGTAGAAAGTGGAGAAAAGTGGTGCGAAAGGGAGAGTGTGTGGCAGCCGATTCCAGAAAGCACCTGAAATAAAAGGTTGGGGAGAACCGTTTATTTCATGATTCCGGGGAATTCCCCGCACTCAAAGAGGTAGATTCTATGTTCATGGGAGAATACAGTCATACAATTGACACAAAAGGAAGATTGATTATTCCGTCTAAGTTTCGCGAAGACTGGGAGATGAATTCGTGTTAACAAAGGGTTTAGACGGCTGCCTTTCTATTTATCCTATGGAACAGTGGAAGATCTTTGAGAAGAAACTGGAAGCTTTACCGCTTACAAACAAAAATGCGAGAAAAATTTTCACGATTCTTTGTGGCAGGTGCGACAACATGTGAACTGGATCGACAGGGGAGAATTCTGGTACCGGCAACGTTACGGGAATTTGCAGGTCTGGAGAAAGATGTGGTACTCACCGGTAATCTGAACCGGATTGAAGTCTGGAGCAAGGCGAAGTGGAGTGAAAATAATGACTATGATGATATGGATGCGATTGCAGAAGATATGCAGGAGATGGGAATTATCATCTAGATCCGGTGGAAAAAGGAGTAAGAGTGTTAGATGGAGTTTAAACACAAATCGGTATTACTGAAAGAGACCATAGACAATCTGAATGTGAAGCCGGACGGCATCTATGTTGACGGAACTTGGGAGGGGCAGGACATGCCTCGGAAGTATGCAAATTATTATCTGCCACGGGGAGATTAATAGGAATAGACCAGGACGATGCGGCAATACAGGCGGCAAGTGAACGACTGCGGGACTATCAGGATCGCACGATGATCATTCGCAGTAATTATTGCCACATGGTCCCGGAATTAAAAAAAGGGGAATCAACTCTGTTGATGGTATTGTGCTGGATTTGGGAGTATCTTCCTATCAGCTGGATCATGCAGAACGCGGTTTTACGTACCGGGGAGGATGTTCCTCTGGATATGCGTATGGATCAGCGGCAGACCAAAACAGCGGAAGATATCGTAAATACTTATAGCGAGAGTGAACTGTACAGGATTATTCGTGACTATGGAGAGGATAAGTTTGCAAAAAATATTGCAAAACATATCTGTCTGGCAAGACAGGAGACACCGATTCATACCACAGGAGAATTAACGGAGATTATAAAAAGAGCCATTCCGATGAAAGTCCGGGCAACGGGCGGACATCCCTCCAAGAGAACATTTCAGGCGCTCAGGATTGAACTGAATCATGAGCTTGACGTTCTGCGTGATTCGCTGGATGGAATGATTGACTTTTTAAATGACGGAGGAAGGATCTGCATTATTACCTTCCATTCTCTGGAAGACCGTATCGTAAAGACGATTTTCCGAAGAAATGAAAATCCATGTACCTGTCCGCCGAACTTTCCTGTGTGTGTATGCGGAAAAGTATCCAAGGGCAGAGTGATAACAAGAAAACCGATTCTTCCATCTGAGGAAGAACTGGAGTGGAACAGTCGCTCACAGAGTGCAAAATTGCGGGTATTTGAACGTCAGATATCCGAAGCTAAGTAAGGAGACAGCAACAATGGCCAGAAAGCAAAACAGAAGGGTAAATTCCAGATCGGAACGAACAGTGGAACAGTATGTGATAGATGGTAATACTGTCCGCAAGATTCAGGCCATACCACAGGAAGAACCGGAAGTGAGACCGGTTCGTCGGACAACTTCCAGAAATCGGGCAAGAACCAGAGCGATGAGCCGCGGTTATGTAATGTTTCTGGCAGTGGTATCAGCGGCAGCTCTGTTTATGTGTGTCCGTTATCTGCAGATGAAGTCTGCAATCACGACACAGACAAAGGAGATTGCCACTGCAGAGTCAGAACTGAGTCAGCTGAAAGCAGACAATGATGCATTATACAACAGTGTCATTTCATCAGTGGATCTGGAAAAGATAAAAGATAAGGCGATGAACGAACTGGGGATGACTTATCCGCAGGAAGATCAGATTTATCAGTTTGATACTGCAGGAAACAGTTATGTACGTCAGTATAAAGATGTACCTGATACGACAAAATAAGGTGGTTGCGTGCAAAGAAAGAGAAGAAAGAAAAAGGGGGAATCCCCTTTTAACAAGAAAAGATAAATAGTAAGATGCGTATGAAGCTGGTATGGCTGTTTGGAATGGTCGTACTGGCTTTCGTAGGTTTAGGTATACGAATCACAGTGATCAATGCCAGCCAGGGAAATCAGTACAGCAAACAGGTATTAAGTCAGTCGCAGCAAAAGTACGACAGCCGTGTGATTCCGTTCAAACGTGGAGATATCACAGACAGAAACGGGGTAGTACTGGCGACTAGTGAGAAAGTATATAAAGTTATTCTGGACTGCAAAGTAGTCAACACAAAAGAAGAATATGTAGAACCAACCATAAAAGCGCTGGTTGATGTGATGGGGCTGGATGAAGAAACTGTTCGAAAGAAACTGGAAGATGAGACTACAAAAGACAGTCAGTATCAGATTTTGCAAAGCAATGTTTCTATCAATCAGAAGAAAGCGTTTGAAGATTATACCGATGTATCCGGCGAAGAAGCAAAAGAAAAACTGACAAAAGAAGAAATTGCAGAGCGTTCGAACATCAAAGGGGTATGGTTTGAAGAAGATTACCGGAGAGTATATCCTCTGAATTCCACAGCCAGTCATCTGGTTGGATTTACGTATACGGGAAACAGCGCGGACTGGGGAATCGAAGGTTATTATTCCAGTACTCTGAACGGAGTTAACGGAAGACAGTTCGGATATTACAACTCAGATGCTGATGTAGAACAGAATATTATCGATCCGATTAACGGCAACAGTGTGGAATCAACTATTGATCTTAATATTCAGCAGGTAGTAGAAAAATATATCAGCAATTTTATGGATGGTATGGCAAATGGTCCGAGAGGGGCCGAAGGAGCGGCAAATGTAGGTGTCATTGTTGCGAATCCGAAAAATGGTGAGATTCTTGCCATGGCGACGGATAATCCGTATGATCTGAACAATCCAAGAGATCTTACTTCCTATTATTCGCAGGATGAGATCAATGGGATGGATAATGATACGATGCTGGAGAATCTTTACGGTATCTGGAAAAATTATTGCATCAGCGATGCTTTTGAACCGGGATCGACGGTAAAACCGCTGACCATTGGTGCAGCATTGGATGCGGATGTGGTGCAGCCATCGGATACGTTTGTCTGCGACGGTTATCAGATGTTTGGCGGAACCAGAATCAGATGTTCTATCTATCCGGGAGCACATGGAACGGAAACCCTGTCAGATCTGATCAAGCATTCCTGTAACGATGTTGATGCAAATCGGAGCTCTTCTGGGACCGGAGGAATTCCTGAAGTACCAGAAAATATTTAATTTCGGTGCTACTACGGGTATTGATCTTCCGGGAGAAGCAACAGGTATACTTCACACCGAAGAAAGTCTTTCATCGGGAAGTACCGAACTTGCCAGTGCTTCCTTCGGACAGGGATATACCTGTACGATGATTCAGGAGATTGCGGCAATCTGTTCTGTGATCAATGGTGGATATTATTATCAGCACATGTGGTCAGTAAAATATTGAACGAGGACGGTGATGTGATCAAAGATGTGCAGCCTGTAGTAACAAAACAGACTGTATCCAGTGATGTATCAGCACTGATCCGCCAGTATATGGGGACTGTTATGGAGTCTGATGGTACCGGAGCAGCAGCGAAGGTAGACGGTTACAGTATGGGCGGGAAAACAGGAACTGCACAGAAATATCCCCGTGAGGATAAAAAAATATCTGGTATCATTTATCGGTTTCGCACCGCTGGATGATCCGCAGGTGGTTGTGTATGTGGTTGTTGACGAACCAAATACAGAATATCAGGCAGACAGCCTGTATGCACAGTATATTTATAAAGGTGTTATGACAGAGATTCTTCCGTATCTGAATATTTTCCAGGATGAAGAGGTAACGGATAAAGCAAATGCAAAGATGACTTATCTGGAAAATCTGATCAATCAGCAGGCAGAGTCCAACAGACAGTCTGACAGCACCGATGATACAACAACGGCTGCACCGCCGGAGGATGACAGTGAAACCAAGCTTGACAATAAGCAGGAGAGTGAAGGCATCACTGATGAAGAAGCGGCCATACAAAGTGGAAATTAAGTAAAAACAGGAATACGAAATAACCTCGCAGAAGTGACCATACATTAAATGGAAAGCTTCTGCGGGGTTTTTTATGGCGAAAAATAAAACATTTCATAAGAAAAACGCTGGTGGTTTTTCTGGGATGTATGCTTATGCTGACAGTTTTGATAGGGCGATTGGTCAATCTGATGGTAGTACAGTCGGAATATTATGCGAAAAAAGCCGATGATCTGCACGAAAGAGAGCGTAAGATCAAGGCCGCGAGAGGGCGAATTCTCGATGCGAACGGAGTTGTACTGGCGGATAATAAAACAGTTTGTACGATATCCGTGATTCACAGCCAGATCAAAGAACCGGAAAAGGTAATTGCGATGCTGACAAAAGAGTTGGGAATCGATGAGGCGCAAGTACGAAAACGGGGTGAATAAAATATCCTCGATCGAAAGAGTAAAAACAAATGTGGAAAAAGAAGTGGGGGATAAGATCCGGGAATATCAGTTTGCCGGCGTAAAAGTGGACGAGGATTTTCGAAGATTTTATCCGTATGGCGGGCTTGTTCCCGGGTACTTGGATTTACCGGAGGAGATAATCAGGGAATCATCGGACTGGAAGTAAAATACGAAGAAGTGTTAAAAGGAATCAACGGGACAATTCTCACAACAACAGATGCCCGAGGAATCGAGCAAAATGGAATCGGGGAAAAACGAAAGGAACCGGTAGAGGGATTCGATCTCTGTATCAGTCTGGATTATAATATGCAGATGTATGCTCAGCAGGAGGCTGAACGTGTGATGGAACAAAAAGAAGCGGAGAAAGTATCGGTTCTTCTGCTTAATCCTCAAAACGGCGAAATCTATGCCTGTGTAAATGTACCGGAATTTGATCTGAATGATCCGTACACGCTGCCGGAGTCTGTGACTGTATCAGACCGGAAGAAACGGACGGATGCGCTAAATCGGATGTGGCGAAATACCTGTATCAATGACACGTATGAACCAGGGTCTACATTTAAAATTATCACGGCATCAGCAGGGCTTGAAGCCGGTGTGGTAACGTTGCAGGATCAGTTTTCCTGTCCTGGCTTTCGGGTGGTGGAAGATCGGCGGATTCACTGTGCAAGAAGGACCGGACATGGAGCACAGACCTTTGTACAGGGAATTGAAAATTCCTGTAATCCGGTTTTTATTGATGTGGCATTACGGCTGGGTGTGGAAAAATATTACGATTATTTTCAAAAATTCGGTTTATTGGAAAAAACAGGTATTGATCTGCCGGGGGAAGCGGGAACCATTATGCATAAAAAAGAAAATATCGGACAGGTGGAACTGGCAACTATCGCATTCGGTCAGTCATTCCAGATTACTCCTCTGCAGCTGGCAACGACAGCCGCCTCTCTGATCAACGGTGGGGAGAGAATCACACCACATTTCGGAGTAAAGGTGCAAAACCGGGATGGAAAGGTCATAAAAACGTATTCATATGAGAAAAAAAGAAAATTCTTTCGGGGCAGACATCGGAGAAAATGCGCTATGCCCTGGAAATGGTAGTGAAAGGAGGGGGGAAGGAAAAACGGGCAGGTGGAAGGATATCGGATCGGCGGGAAAACAGCTACTTCTCGAGATCATCGAGACCAGAGTCGCAACCGGTATATTTCCTCTTTTCTCGTGCTCCGGCCGATGATCCGGTGATCCTCGGGGTCTGTATCATCTATAATCCGCAGGGAATCTATTATGGCGGAACAATAGCAGCCCCGGTGATGAAAACGATTTTTGAGAATGTGCTGCCGTATCTGGGAATAGATAAAACAGCAGTCGTGACAGAGGAGAGCAAAACAGAATGACAGAATCACGGAATTTTCGGAAGCATTTGTGTGAAGCGTGTGGAATAACGGTTGATGAATAGAGGGAAAAGTATTATACTTAGAACGTAAAAAAACTGAACAGAAAAATGTTCATAATGTACGAGGTGAAGTATGGATTTTAAAATTGTGATACCGGTGATTATTTCTTTTGTGATCAGTGTGATTCTGGCACCAGTGATTATTCCGTTTCTGAGGAGACTGAAAGCATCCCAGACGGAACGTACCGACGGTGTGAAGTCCCATCTTTCCAAGGCGGGAACTCCGACCATGGGTGGTCTGATCTTTCTGATTGCAGTAACAGTGACATCTTTGCTTTATATAAAAGATTATCCGAAGATCATTCCGATCTTATTTCTTACGCTGGGATTTGGTCTGATCGGATTTCTGGATGATTATCTGAAGGTTGTGCTGAAACGCTCCGATGGACTGCTTCCGGCACAGAAGATGGCAGGCCAGATCGTGGTAACTGCAATTTTTGCTTTTTATCTGATTCGCTTTACTGACGTTAAACTGACACTGCTGGTACCTTTCAGTCATGGATATTACTGGAATATCGGCTGGGTGGCAGTACCGCTTTTATTTGTAGCGGTGATCGGTACGGTAAACGGTGTCAACTTTACAGATGGTCTGGATGGTCTGGCATCCAGCGTAACCGTAATGGTGGCAACATTCTTTACGGTAGTGGCAGTGGGAACACAAAGCGGTATTGAACCGATTACCTGTGCGGTTGTCGGCGCACTGATGGGATTTTTGCTGTTCAATGTATTTCCGGCGAAAGTATTTATGGGAGATACCGGCTCACTGGCACTGGGAGGATTTGTTGCAGGTACTGCTTACATGTTGCAGATGCCGCTGTTTCTGATTCTGGTAGGCCTTATTTATCTGATTGAGGTGGCATCTGTTATTATACAGGTTACGTATTTTAAAAAGACCGGAGGAAAGAGATTCTTTAAGATGGCACCAATCCACCATCATTTTGAATTGTGTGGATGGTCTGAGACAAGAGTTGTGGCAGTTTTCTCCATTATCACAGCAATCCTGTGTATGATTGGTCTGCTGGCACTCTAAGCACATTGAAAGAACGGGGAGAGAACCATGAAGTTAGAAGGAAACGTGTATTAGTATTTGGCGCCGGTATCAGCGGTATCGGTGCAGCGGATCTGCTCTGTAAAGTGGGAGCTGTCCGGTGATTTATGATGGAAACGACAAACAGGATCCGGAGGCGATCAAAGCCAGACTGGAACAGCCGGAGAATGTGGATATTATTCTCGGTGAACTGTCTGAAGAGGCGAGAAAAACACTGGATCTGGTAGTGATGAGTCTGGAGTTCCGACGGATCTTCCGATTGTGAAGACACTTCGCACACAGGGACTTCCGATCTGGGGTGAGGTAGAACTTGCTTATCAGATGGGTAAAGGAAAAGTCCTGGCGATCACAGGAACCAACGGAAAGACAACGACAACAGCGCTGACTGGAGAGATCATGAAAGGATATTATGAAAGCAGTTTCGTTGTCGGAAATATCGGAATTCCTTATACAAGTGTTGCACTTGATACAAAAGAGGACAGTGTGACAACTGCAGAGATCAGCAGTTTCCAGTTAGAAACGATCGTTGATTTAAACCTGATGTATGTGCAGTTCTTAATATCACACCAGATCATTTGGATCGTCATGGTACGGTAGAAGTTTATGCACAGACAAAAGAATCCATTGGAAAAATCAGACAAAAGACCAGGTAATGGTATTAAATTATGAAGATGATACAACAAGAGCTATGGCAGACAGAGCGAATGGAACAGTTCTGTTTTCAGTCTGCATCATAAAATAAAAGAAGGGGTTTCCATGGAAGGTGATGCATTTATCATCGAAGAAGACGGAAAGAAACAGATCGTATGTACATTAGATGATGTGAATCTGTTAGGGGACCATAATTATGAAAATATTTTAGCAGCGATCGCAGTGACTTATTCTATGGGGGTTCCAGTTTCATATATTAAAGAAGGAATCAAGAGGTTTAAAGGCGTAGAACATCGTATTGAATATGTGGATACAGTGAAAGGTGTTGCATACTATAACGATTCTAAAGGAACGAATCCAGATGCAGCGATCAAAGGAATCAAAGCAATGAACCGCCCAACATGGCTGATCGGTGGTGGATATGAATAAGAAATCTACATATGATGAGTGGATCGAAGCATTTGACGGAAAAGTTAAAGAACTGATCTTATGGGTGTAACAGCACCAAAGATCGCTGATTGTGTAAAGCAA
>ENA-OQER01000435-OQER01000435.1-human-gut-metagenome-genome-assembly--contig:-NODE-435-length-22488-cov-2.175752_pt1 | contig 22488 bp, 34 predicted proteins | sample MGYA00242797_ERZ504639 | MGnify/ENA primary metagenome ERZ504639 (study PRJEB26092, sample SAMD00036306) | human gut metagenome | host: Homo sapiens | study: EMG produced TPA metagenomics assembly of...
CAGACCTTCCGGAAGTCACCGGGATTTTCACCACAATGCCCGGAATGGCGTCGCGCAGCGCTTCGCTTCTTCCACCATACCCTGCGCGTCACGACTCATAGTCTGAGCAAACAGAATGCCTCATCACCAATCGCTTTTTGCAGACGCGGCAGAACTTCCCATATGGACTCCTTGCTGGCAGCGATAATGCTCGGGTTAGTTGTCACCCCGGCAATGGGGAATATGCGTGCCAGACGTTCGACTTCTGCGACGTTAGCGGTGTCCAGATACAGTTCCATGATGTTTCCTTTTACAGTTCCAGTTCATGTTGCAGCAGGCTGGCGATAGCGTCGGCAGAGGCGGCGTTAACCAGCGCGTTACGGAATTCTTCGTGCATGATGCGGCGAGCGAGGCGCGAGAAAATGCGCATGTGCTGATCGCCCGCAGCGTGTTTGTTCAGGGTTAACATAATGATGAATTGCGCTTCATCATCGCCCCAGCGCACCGGCGCTTGCAGACGCGCCACGCTGATGGTGGATTGCTCAATGTGTTCTGATTTGCTGTGTGGAATGGCAAAACTAAAGCCCAGACCGGTAGAGAAAACGGCCTCGCGCGCCCATAAGTCGGCTTCCAGTTTACGCGGATAGCGGCAGCGGCCCGCCAGCAGCAGGTTATCGGTCATGCCTTTGAGCACTTCTTCTTTGCTGCGCCAGTCACTTTCCAGCGTGATGCACTCGGCGGTGACCAGCGGTGCGTCCTGTTGGGTCATGCGGAATTGCGCCAGCAGGTGTTCCACTTCCAGCGAAGTACGGCAGGCCATTGCCTGGTTGAGCAACTTGCGGCACTCACGGCTATCAAGTTGCGCCATCCGCGCTTTCGCCGCCGGAATTGATGGTGCGCTCATGCTGAGTTCATCCAGCCCTAAGCCGACCAGCAACGGCAGCACGGAACCTTTCGCTCCCAGCTCACCGCACAGACCAATCCATTTGCCCTGGCGATGCACCGCCTGCACGGCGTAATCGAGCGCCCGCAAGAATGCCGGATTCAGGCTGTTGTAGTGACGAGTAACCTTAGCGTTATCGCGATCCACTGCCAGCAGATATTGCGTCAGGTCATTACTACCAATACTAAAGAAATCAATCTCTTCGCAGCATTGATCGATGATGAACATCACCGACGGTACTTCCAGCATAATGCCAAGCTGGATCTTCTCATCAAACGGAATGTGTTCGTTACGCAGTTGCTGTTTGGCTTCCGCCAGTTTTTCTTTCACCCATAAGATCTCTTCCATTGAGAGATCATCGATCATGATTTTCAGGCTGCCGTGAGCGGAGGCGCGCAGGATCGACCGTAGTTGTGTGGTGAACAGCGAGGCGTATTCTTCATAAATACGCACAGCGCGATAACCGAGGAACGGGTTAGCTTCTGCCGGAATGTTCAGATAATCAACGGGTTTGTCGCCGCCAATGTCCATAGTGCGCACAATAATGCTGCGTCCGTTGGCAGATCCAGCGCCTGACAAAAAATGTTGTACAGCTCGCTTTCGCCCGGTGCACTGGTGCGATCCATATAGAGCATTTCAGTGCGGAACAAACCAACGCCTTCCGCACCATTGCCGAATGCGGCCTGCGCTTCCACGGAGTGAGCGATGTTAGCGGCAATTTCAATGCGGATACCGTCAGCGGTACGGGCTTGTTGGGTCAGCCAGACACGCTGTTGCTCACGCAGGGCGTCCTGTACGCGGGCTTCTTGCTGATAATAACGAGCTACGGCTTCTCCTGGCTCAACCACAATCGCCCCAGCGTTGCCGTCGATATAAATCGTTTGATGCTGCCACGGAGTAAGGGCATCAATATCTACACCAACCAGTGTCGGAATGTTGAACGAACGGGCAAGAATTACGGTATGTGAGGTGGTGCCGCCACTTTTCAGTAACAGACCTTTGAGGTGATTTTTATCCAGTTCGAGGAACTGGCTGGGAGTCAGTTCATCAGCCATACAAATGGCGGGCTGCGTCAGTTTGCCCGGTGCCGGGAAGCGTTGCTCACCGTAGATTGCTGGAGTAACTGGAAGCAGACGTCGCGTACGTCCAGGGCACGTTCTTGCAGGTAGCTGCTGCTGGAACGGGCGAACTCTTCGCAAAAGTGATTCGCACTGGTGACAATCGCTTCGGCGCAGCTTAATCCGGCGCTGACGCTGCCAGTAAATGTTCGCGCAGGGAAGTATCGCCAGCCAGGGATCGGTGCGCTTCCAGAATCGCGCTGGTGGCACCGTCGCTATCCAGCAGACGAAACTCAATGTTTTTCAGTACCAGCGTCAGGCCGTTTTCCAGTGCGGATTGCTCGGCGTCAACGCCTTTGGCTGCGGGAAGATTACCCAGCGCATTGAGATCTAAAGAAGAGATCGGCGTCAGAATGCCGCCTGCACTACCGCTGCACACGGTGCGGGCGCGGATAATTTGCGGATTCAGATTGGTCAGTGAAACCGGCAGTGGTTCCAGTTCGTCAGATTTAACTTCCGCCAGCGGCGCATCGCAGTGGGGGAATTCATCGCGCAGCCATTGGCTTAAACGCTGGTGCGCTTCCTGTTCGTCGGCCCCGGAAATCAGTAACTGGCAGTTATCGCCCGCCAGCGTATCGGTGCCAATCAGCGCAAGGGCGCTTTTGGCGTTGCCCTTGCGGTCAGTGCGCAGGTTATGCCACTCAATTGTGATGAAAAGTATTACACAGCGTTTCAACGTGGCTTGCCGGACGTGCATGTACGCCGTTAGGTAGCTCACAAATAAATTCCACAATCAGGGCCATTGCCTCTCTCCCGGTACGGTTTTCTGTTTACAGGATAAGAGCGCACGGCAACGGCCTGCCATGTGACAAATCTGCCAAAAGCTGGACAAATGTAATGTAACCGTCAATTTGCGACGCGTCTCACAAGACGCTGTTTTGCGGCATGCTTCCGGTTTATCGCAAGTTATGAGGCGGATCGCATTTTTGTACTGATATTACAAAAGTCCAGTAAATGGCCTTTTTTATCCACTGTTTGCTCCGCCTGCGATTGCCTATTGTTTCCTCCATCAAAAATATGGACATGGGCTTTCGCAAGCCCGGGAGCAGCTTATGAATGAGTTGGTGCAGATCCTGAAAAATACCCGTCAGCATTTAATGACGGCGTTTCACACATGATTCCCTTCGTGGTATCGGGCGGTATTTTGCTGGCGGTTTCCGTCATGTTGTATGGCAAAGGCGCAGTGCCGGATGCCGTAGCCGATCCGAATCTGAAAAAACTGTTTGATATCGGCGTTGCAGGTTTGACGCTGATGGTGCCTTTCCTCGCCGCTTACATCGGTTACTCCATTGCAGAGCGTTCTGCGCTGGCTCCGTGCGCTATCGGTGCCTGGTTGGTAACAGCTTTGGTGCGGGCTTCTTTGGTGCACTGATCGCCGGGATTATCGGCGGCATCGTGGTGCATTACCTGAAGAAAATTCCGGTGCATAAAGTTCTGCGCTCGGTGATGCCTATCTTCATTATTCCTATCGTCGGCACACTGATTACCGCAGGCATCATGATGTGGGGCTTGGGCGAGCCTGTAGGGGCGTTGACCACAGCCTGACTCAGTGGCTTCAGGGGATGCAGCAGGGCAGCATTGTTATGCTGGCGGTGATCATGGGTCTGATGCTGGCGTTCGATATGGGCGGTCCGGTTAACAAAGTGGCCTATGCTTCATGCTGATTTGCGTTGCTCAGGGTGTTTATACCGTGGTGGCCATCGCTGCGTGGGTATTTGTATCCCGCCGCTGGGGATGGGGCTGGCGACGCTGATTGGTCGTAAAAATTTCTCCGCAGAAGAGCGCGAAACCGGCAAAGCGGCACTGGTGATGGGCTGTGTTGGCGTTACTGAAGGGGCGATTCCTTTCGCCGTCGCCGATCCGCTGCGTGTCATTCCTTCCATCATGGTCGGTTCAGTTTGTGGTGCAGTAACTGCGGCGCTGGTCGGTGCGCAGTGCTATGCAGGCTGGGGTGGTCTGATTGTGCTGCCGGTGGTTGAAGGCAAGCTGGGTTATATCGCAGCAGTGGCTGTCGGAGCAGTGGTGACGGCTGTTTGTGTGAACGTGCTGAAAAGTCTGGCGCGTAAAAATGGGTCTTCGACTGATGAAAAAGAAGAGACCTGGATTTGGATTTTGAAATTAATTAATTGAGGAACGAGCCATGACGAAAATTATTGCAGTAACCGCATGTCCTTCAGGTGTTGCCCATACCTATATGGCAGCAGAGGCGCTGGAAAGTGCCGCGAAAGCGAAAGGCTGGGAAGTGAAAGTAGAACCCCGGGTCAATTGGTCTGGAAAATGAACTGACTGCGGAAGATGTGGCGAGCGCTGATATGGTGATTCTGACCAAAGATATCGGCATCAAGTTTGAAGAGCGTTTTGCTGGCAAGACCATCGTGCGCGTCAACATCAGCGATGCAGTAAAACGTGCTGACGCCATTATGAGCAAAATTGAAGCTCACCTGGCGCAAACCGCTTAAGTTCTTCTCCCGCTCGCAAGGCGGGTTCGCTTTCCCACAGGAGTTCCTCATGACGAATCGTATCTCTCGCCTCAAAACTGCACTGTTTGCCAATACCCGTGAAATCTCGCTGGAGCGGGCGCTGCTTTATACCGCCAGCCATCGGCAAACCGAAGGCGAACCGGTGATATTGCGCCGGGCGAAAGCAACAGCGTATATCCTTGAACATGTTGAAATTTCGATTCGTGATGAAGAACTGATTGCCGGTAACCGCACCGTAAAACCGCGCGCTGGGATTATGTCGCCGGAAATGGACCCTTACTGGCTGCTGAAAGAGCTGGATCAATTCCCGACGCGTCCGCAGGACCGCTTTGCTATCAGTGAAGAAGATAAACGTATCTACCGTGAAGAGTTGTTCCGTACTGGGAAAACGTTCGATGAAAGATTTCATCAACGGGCAGATGACAGATGAAGTAAAAGCCGCGACCAGCACGCAGATTTTCAGCATCAACCAGACAGATAAAGGCCAGGGGCACATTATTATTGATTACCCACGCCTGCTGAATCACGGGCTGGGGGAGCTGGTGGCGCAGATGCAGCAACATTGTCAGCAACAGCCGGAGAATCACTTTTATCAGGCCGCGCTGTTACTGCTGGAAGCCTCGCAGAAACACATTCTGCGTTACGCTGAACTGGCGGAAACAATGGCGGCAAACTGCACAGATGCCCAGCGTCGCGAAGAACTGCTGACTATTGCGGAGATCTCCCGCCATAACGCCGAACATAAGCCGCAGACGTTCTGGCAGGCGTGCCAGTTATTCTGGTACATGAACATCATTCTGCAATACGAATCCAACGCCAGTTCGCTATCGTTGGGGCGCTTCGACCAGTATATGTTGCCGTTCTATCAGGCATCTTTAACCCAGGGCGAAGATCCGGCGTTCCTGAAAGAACTACTCGAATCTTTATGGGTGAAATGCAACGACATCGTGCTGTTGCGCTCCACCAGTAGCGCGCGTTATTTCGCCGGTTTCCCGACCGGCTATACCGCACTGCTCGGCGGGTTAACCGAGAACGGACGTAGCGCGGTGAACGTGCTTTCGTTCCTTTGCCTTGACGCCTATCAAAGCGTGCAATTACCGCAACCGAACCTCGCGTGCGCACTAACGCCTTGATCGACACGCCGTTCCTGATGAAAACCGCCGAAACCATTCGCCTCGGCACCGGTATTCCGCAAATCTTTAACGATGAAGTGGTGGTGCCAGCGTTCCTCAACCGTGGCGTTTCGCTGGAAGATGCGCGCGACTATTCCGTAGTGGGCTGTGTGGAATTATCTATTCCCGGCAGAACCTACGGCTTGCATGACATCGCGATGTTTAATCTGCTGAAAGTGATGGAAATCTGCCTGTATGAAAATGAAGGCAATGCTGAGCTGACTTATGAAGGTTTACTGGAGCAGATCCGCGCCAAGATCAGCCACTACATCACCCTGATGGTTGAGGGCAGCAATATTTGTGATATCGGCCATCGCGACTGGGCACCTGTACCGCTGCTCTCGTCTTTTATCAGCGATTGTCTGGAAAAGGCCGCGATATTACCGATGGCGGCGCGCGTTATAACTTCTCCGGCGTACAGGGGATCGGTATCGCCAACCTGAGCGATTCTCTCCATGCGTTGAAAGGGATGGTTTTGAGCAACAGCGTTTAAGTTTTGACGAATTGCTGTCGGTATTAAAAGCCAACTTGCAACGCCAGAAGCGAAAAAGTCCGTGCTCGCTTAATTAACCGCTTCGAGAAATACGGTAACGATATCGACGAGGTGGATAACATCAGCGCCGAACTGTTACGCCACTACTGCAAAGAAGTGGAAAAATACCAGAACCCGCGCGGCGGTTACTTCACGCCGGGATCGTATACCGTTTCTGCTCACGTCCCGTTGGGATCGGTGGTTGGCGCGACGCCAGACGGTCGTTTTGCCGGGGAACAACTGGCAGACGGCGGCTTGTCACCTATGCTGGGCCAGGACGCACAAGGGCCAACAGCGTACTGAAGTCAGTCAGTAAGCTCGATAACACGCTGCTGTCTAACGGTACGTTGCTGAACGTGAAATTCACTCCGGCGACCCTGGAAGGTGAAGCGGGATTACGCAAACTGGCCGACTTCTTACGGGCGTTTACCCAGCTTAAGTTGCAGCATATTCAGTTTAACGTGGTGAACGCCGACACGTTGCGGGAAGCGCAACAGCGCCCACAAGATTATGCCGGGCTGGTGGTGCGCGTTGCCGGATACAGCGCTTCTTTGTCGAACTGTCGAAGGAGATCCAGGATGACATCATCCGCCGGACAGCGCATCAGCTGTAACGTTGTGGAAACGCGCCGCGATGATGTGGCGCGCATTTTCAACATTCAGCGTTATTCACTGAATGACGGCGAGGGCATTCGTACGGTGGTCTTTTTTAAAGGCTGTCCGCATCTTTGCCCGTGGTGTGCTAATCCGGAGTCGATCTCCGGCAAAATCCAGACGGTACGCAGAGAGGCGAAATGTCTGCACTGTGCGAAATGTTTGCGTGATGCGGATGAATGCCCCTCCGGGGCGTTTGAACGGATTGGCCGCGATATCAGCCTTGACGCGCTGGAACGGGAAGTGATGAAAGATGACATTTTCTTTCGCACGTCCGGCGGCGGCGTCACGCTTTCTGGCGGCGAAGTGTTAATGCAGGCGGAGTTTGCTACCCGTTTTTTACAGCGGCTGCGGTTGTGGGGCGTGTCATGCGCCATTGAAACTGCCGGAGACGCGCCAGCCAGCAAGCTATTACCACTGGCGAAATTGTGCGATGAAGTGCTGTTCGATTTAAAAATTATGGACGCGACTCAGGCGCGGGATGTGGTGAAGATGAACCTGCCACGCGTGCTGGAGAATCTGCGTTTGCTGGTGAGTGAGGGTGTCAACGTGATCCCGCGTTTACCGTTGATCCTGGTTTCACGCTCAGCCGGGAGAATATGCAGCAGGCGCTGGATGTACTGATCCCGCTGAAAATCAGGCAGATCCATCTGTTACCGTTTCATCAGTACGGCGAACCGAAATACCGCCTGCTGGGGAAAACATGGTCGATGAAAGAGGTGCCTGCGCCGTCGTCAGCCGATGTGACAACGATGCGCGAAATGGCAGAACGGGCCGGATTTCAGGTTACCGTGGGAGGTTAAAATGGCATACCTGGTGGCAGTAACCGCCTGCGTAAGCGGCGTGGCGCATACTTATATGGCGGCGGAACGGCTGGAAAAGTTGTGCCAGTTAGAGAAGTGGGGCGTCAGCATTGAAACTCAGGCGCGCTGGGAACGGAGAATCGTTTAGCGGACGAGGATATCCGTCGGGCGGATGTTGCTCTGTTGATTACGGATATCGAGCTTGCCGGTGCCGAGCGATTTGAACATTGCCGCTATGTGCAATGCAGCATCTACGCATTCCTGCGTGAGCCGCAGCGGGTAATGAGCGCGGTGCGCAAAGTGCTTTCTGCGCCGCAGCAAACCCATCTTATTCTGGAGTAGTCGGTTTTTCTGTCAGTTGGCTGTGGTACTGCCGGCGATATTCCGACGGTGAGCGTTCGGTGTTTTTACGAAACAGACGGCAGAAGTAGTTGCTGTCGACAAAGCCGCAGGCGTGCGCCACTTCTTTTACCTTCAGGTCATAGCCTTTCAATAACGTCTTAGCGTGCTCCAGTCGCGTGTGATTCAGGTATTCGTTAAAACCAATGGCCCCCGTTTTTTGAAACAGGTGCGAGAGATAGTTTGGTGAAATATAGAATGCCTGTGCGACAGATTCGCGGGTAAGCGCGGAGGCATAGCGTTCGTCGATATAATCGCGAATAGCTTCAAATAGTGCCTGGCTGCGTGAGGCGGTCTGGATTTGGCTGCCGAGCAAATCGCGGCAGTGGCTAAGCAGCTGGCTACGATAAGCCTTGCCGTTTGCTGCTCCTGCGGCTGCATTTGCATTTCATTGAGCGTTTGTAGCAGAAAAGAACCTATACGTGGGCCGCGTCGGGCGACGTGTTGCTTCGCCAGATTTTGATATTGTTTGCCATCCCATTGCACGACGCTGAAGCCGAGTTGCTGTTTGCCAAACAGCACGCTAAAGGTAGTAGCGGGGGCTTGCCATTGTGGAAAATTCCAGCCACCAGCGGGAACGTACAGCACATCGCCGGGAACTAACGTTGCTCCAGCGCCGGTATCAACAAACTCACCTTCCAGCACTATTTCCAGCCGTGGAAAATCGACCTGATACGCAAGATCGGGCGCCGGACCGTTACTGCTGGCAAAGTAAATCTGGCGCAGGGACAGCGGGCCGTTGATCAGGCGGGAGAGCAGATAGCTGACGTCGTGATACATGTTATTCCCTTAGGTATGTAGACGGGAAAACAGTAACTGGCATTATTAAAAAAGGCCACCTGAAAAGTGTGGCCTGAGGGGAGTTCGATGTAAACATTGCGGCAGTATCGCATCCGGCAAATAGCGCCAGACGCGATACAAAGGTCATTTACTGATTACCTACCTGGTCGCCATACGGCAGAGTGTCGTAATCGATCAGCGCGTTTTTCTTGTACGGGTTACCAATCCAGCGGGTAGTTTCTTTGAACTGCGGATTCACCACTGAACGGGTTGGATCGTAACCGTCGTAAGATAAGCCCGCCAAATCTGACCAGGTGTGGATCAGTTCCGCCAGGCTGTATTTACGATCGACATCCTGTGAGAAATCACGGGGATGAGTCGCTTGCCATTTTTCCGACGTCCACAGCAGGAACGGAATGGTGTACATGTGGCGCGTCGGGTTGTCTTCGTTACGCCCCTGAGTTTTGTGCGGCGGCGTGTCGTAAACCTCTTCACCGTGGTCAGAGAAGTAAACCAGGAATCCGTTCGGGTCTGCCGCTTTAAAGTCTTTAATCAGGCTGGCAACCACATGATCGTTATACAGGTTAGCGTTGTCATAATCGTTATATGATTCCAGCTCTTCTGCGCTTAATCCTGGCGGAACATGATCGGTATTGCCATCAAACTTGCCTGATTTTCCGGGTAGCGGTATTTGTATTTGATATGCGTACCCAGCAGATGAACGATGATCAGTTTCTTCGGCGCAGGGTCATTCAGCACATCCTGGAACGGCTTCAGCACGTTGGTGTCGTATTCACGCGCACTCTGCGTACGTTGCTGGTTCATGTAGTACTGCTTGTCGGTCTGGCGCGAAAATACCGTCAGCATGGTATTGCGGGCGGTCATCGTCTGCTGGTTGGTGATCCAGAAGGTTTTATAACCCGCCTGTTTCATCATGTTCATCAGCGACGGCTGCGTCAGATACAGATCCGGGTTCTTTTCATTGGCAAAGGTCAGCGCCTGTTGCAGGATTTCAATGGTGTACGGACGAGACGTAACTACGTTATTAAACACGGTCAGATTCGGATCGGTTTTATGCAGCGCATCCAGCTCCGGCGTGGTTTCACGCGGATAACCGTACAGACTCATGCGTCCGCGCTGGGTCGACTCGCCAATCACCAGCACTAAAGTGCGCGGTTCGTTACCCGATTCATCTTTGAAATTAGCCAGTGGCGGCAAGGCATTATTTTCATTCAGTAACTTTGTTAGCGAGTTTAGTTGCTGACGATACTGATAATAGCCGGTCAGGAATTGCCACGGTGCGGCAGGCTCCATACGCGAGGCCAGGTTATCCAACGTTTTCTCAAACGGCTTGTTTTTGATAAACGTATTCATGGCGATCGGATGCAGAATCAAGCCATAAAGCAGGGCAAAAGAGACAATATAACGCCACGGCTTTGGAATATAGACCGGGCGCAGACGTGTCCACAGCAGAACTGCCATTGCCGTATAGGCCAGCGCGATAAGCACAATTTTCAGGCTGAATACTGGCTTAAATACTCGCTGGCTTCGTTGGTGTTGGTTTCGAACATCACAAACAGAACGCTCTGCGAGAACTCCTGACCGTAGATGACGTAGTAGCACAGCGCCGCCAGAGAGGCCGCCCATAGCACCACGCCGATTACTGCGGCAATAATTTTAATCCGCTTCGGAAAGAGGAATACCGGGATCAACCACAGCGAACTGAATAACAGCGAGTCGCGAATGCCGTTAGTGCACTATAACCACTGATGTAAATAATGGCCTGTAGCAGAGTAGAGAAAAACCAAAAGTAGAGCAGTGCCCAACCCAGGGCTTTCCAGCTAAAAAGGGGTTTAGCCTGGACTTCTGTGGAATGCATAGTAAGAACCTGTCTTGAAAAAAATATCGCCGAATGTAACGACAATTCCTTAAGGATATCTGAAGGTATATTCAGAATTTGAATAAAATGCAGACAGAAATATATTGAAAACGAGGGTGTTAGAACAGAAGTATTTCAGAAAACCCTCGCGCAAAAGCACGAGGGTTTGCAGAAGAGGAAGATTAGCCGGTATTACGCATACCTGCCGCAATCCCGGCAATAGTGACCATTAAGCTTGTTCGACGCGAGGATCCGGTTCCTGGCCTTCTTTTTCTGCCTGGCGGGAGCGGTGCAGTAACTCGGCCTGCAATACGTTCAGCGGGTCGGTGTAAATATTCCGTAGCTGAATAGACTCTGCAATCCACGCAGATCGGCCATTAGATGGGAATCGTTGGCAATCGCCAGCACCACTTTGATGTCTTCTTCTTGCAGGTTGCGTAACTCTTTACCTAACGGCACAGTGCTTTGTCTACCAGGCGTTGGTCATAGTATTCCGCCAGACAGTCTGCTTGGCGAAGACCATCTCCAGCATGCCGAGACGCGTCGAGAAGAATGGCCAATCGCGGCACATGGCTTCCAGCTCGCTCTGTTTGCCATCTTCGACCACTTTTTGCAGCGCCGTACCTGCACCCAGCCAGGCGGGGAGCATCAGGCGGTTGCGTCCAGGCAAAAATCCACGGTATGGCGCGCAGCGACTCGACGCCGCCGGTTGGGCGACGTTTCGCCGGACGTGAACCCAACGGCAGTTTGCCCAATTCTTGTTCCGGCGTAGCGGAGCGGAAGTAAGGCACAAAATCTTTGTTTTCACGTACGTAGCCACGGTAGAGATCGCAGGAGATGACTGACAGTTCATCCATAATGCGACGCCAGCTCTCTTTCGGCTCAGGTGGTGGCAGCAGGTTGGCTTCCAGAATCGCCCCGGTGTACAGCGACAGGCTGCTGACGGTGATTTCTGGCAGACCATATTTAAAGCGGATCATCTCGCCCTGTTCAGTCACGCGCAGGCCACCTTTCAGGCTTCCTGGCGGTTGTGACAGCAGCGCCGCATGAGCAGGTGCGCCGCCGCGACCAATGGAACCGCCGCGACCGTGGAACAACGTCAGCTCAATACCCGCTTTTTCGCAGGTTTTGATTAATGCATCCTGTGCCTGATATTGCGCCCAGGAAGCTGCCATCACTCCCGCATCTTTTGCTGAGTCGGAATAGCCAATCATCACCATCTGTTTGCCCTGAATCAGGCCACGATACCAGTCAATATTGAGCAGCTGGGTCATGACATCGTTGGCGTTGTTCAGATCATCGAGGGTTTCAAACAGCGGAGCAACCGGCATCGCAAACCCGATACCCGCTTCTTTCAGCAGCAGGTGGACAGCCAGTACGTCGGACGGCGTTTCGCATCGAGATCACGTAGGCGGCAATGGAGCCTTGCGGCGCTTCGGCAATCACCTGGCAGGTATCGAGCACTTCGCGCGTTTCGGCGCTTGGTTGCCAGTTGCGCGGCAGAAGCGGACGTTTGGAGTTCAGTTCGCGGATCAGGAACGCCTGTTTGTCGGCCTCTGACCAGCTTTCGTAGTCGCCGATACCGAGGTAGCGGGTCAGCTCGCCCAGCGCTTCGGTATGGCGGGTGCTCTCCTGACGGATATCAATACGGACCAGCGGTACGCCGAAACATTTCACGCGGCGCAGGGTGTCGAGCAGATCGCCGTTGGCGATAATACCATGCCACACGCCTGAAGTGACTGGTAGCAAGCGTAGAGCGGTTCCCACAGTTCTTCGTTTTGTGTCAGCAGCCTTCTGGTTTTGGCAGTTCTTCGCCTTTCAGGCGCGCTTCCAGCCATGCCTGTGTCGCCATCAGGCGAGAACGCAGGTTTTTCATCAGATAGCGATACGGTTCTGCGGCACCTTCTTCGCCAACCAGCGCCAGCAGTTCAGGGGTCGCTTCAACCATCGACAGTTCAGAAACCAGCACCTGAATATCTTTCAGGAACAGATCGGTGGCTTTCCAACGGCTGAGCAGCAGGACGTGGCGGGTGATATCGGCAGTGACGTTTGGGTTGCCGTCGCGGTCACCGCCCATCCACGAGGTAAAACGTACCGGAACAAATTCGACGGGCAGTTTGTAGCCGAGGTTCTCTTCCAGTTGTTCGTTCAGTTCGCGCAGGTAATTCGGTACGCCTTGCCACAGGCTGTTTTCTACTACGGCAAAGCCCCATTTGGCTTCATCTACCGGGCTTGGACGCAGCTTACGGATTTCATCGGTATGCCATGACTGGGCGATTAACTGGCGCAGGCGACGCATCAGCTGGTTGTGTTCGTAGTCAGCGATATCTTTGTTATCGAGCTGTTTTAAGCAGGCGTTCACTTCCACCATTTTGTGGATCAGTGTACGACGGGTAATTTCGGTAGGGTGAGCCGTGAGGACCAGTTCCAGCGACAGCGATTCCACTGCTTTTTTGATGGTGTCTTCGCTCAGTTCCGGCTGGTTTTTCAGTTTACGCAGGGTGCGGGCGATCACTTCCGGGTTGCTGGCAGCTTCGCCATTCGGCGAAATGCTGTGGTATTGCTCGGCGGTGTTGGCCAGGTTCAGGAACTGACTAAACGCACGCGCAACGGGCAGCAGCTCGTCGTTCGACAAATTTTGTAAGGTGGTGAGTAACTCCTGGCGGTTAGCATCATTGCCAGCGCGTGAAGATTTGGACAACTTACGGATAGTTTCTACGCGTTCAAGAATGTGTTCTCCCAACGCATCCTTGATGGTTTCTCCCAGCACTTTGCCGAGCATACTGACATTACTACGCAATGCGGAATATTGTTCGTTCATATTACCCCAGACACCCCATCTTATCGTTTGATAGCCCTGTATCCTTCACGTCGCATTGGCGCGAATATGCTCGGGCTTTGCTTTTCGTCGTCTTTTATAAAGCCACGTAAAAGCGGTGACGTCAAATGCTGCGAAATCGCTTCAGCAAACGAATAAATAGCAGGAATTTACGTCATTAAATTCACGACGCTTTAAATAAGCGTAACTTATGGAAATGTTAAAAAATCGCCCCAAGTAACACCAAAGGTGTAGGTCGGATAAGATGCGCAAGTATCGCATCCGACATTATTGCGGCACTGGAGTTTGACAACAGTGCCGGATGCGGCGCGAGCGCCTTATCGGCCTACGTTTTAATGCCAGCAAAAATGGTGAATTACCTGGGTTATCAGTTCGCGGGTGGGTTGATAAACCGTGTTTCCAGATATTCATCAGGTTGATGAGCCTGATTAATTGAGCCAGGCCCCAACACCAGCGTCGGGCATAACGTTTGAATAAACGGCGCTTCGGTACAGTAGTTCACCACTTCGGTCTTTGCTCCGAGCAATTTCTCAACTACTTCAACCAGTTGATGATTCGGTGGCATTCATAGCCAGGGATCGGCGGATGCAGCTCGTCGACCGTCAGACGACCCGGCCAGCGTTCGCTCACCGGAGCCAATGCATCGTTGAGCAAACCATTAAGTTCATTGAGTGTCATGCCAGGCAGCGGACGAATATCCATATGCAACTCACAGCAAGCGCAAATACGGTTAGAAGCGTCGCCACCGTGAATATGCCCGAGGTTGAGCGTAGGGTATGGCACGGTAAACGCTTCGTAGTGATAACGTTCTTTCAGGTTATCGCGCAATTGCAAAATATGCCCGATGGCGTCGTGCATTAGTTCGATAGCGTTAACTCCGCGTGCTGGATCGCTGGAGTGCCCCGACTGGCCCTGAATACGGATGGCGTTAGAGATATGACCTTTATGTGCGCGTACCGGTTGTAGTGACGTCGGTTCGCCAATGATGGCGCAATCCGGGCGCAGGGCGGTAGTTTCGGCAAAATAACGCGCTCCGGCCATACTGGTTTCTTCATCAGCAGTCGCCAGAATGTAGAGCGGTTTTTTCAGTTTCGTGACGTCGACATCGCGTAGCGCATCAAGGATAAACGCAAAAAAGCCTTTCATGTCGGCGGTGCCTAAGCCGTAAGCTTGCCGTCATGCTCCGTCAGTGTAAACGGATCGCGCGTCCAGCGACCGTCATCAAATGGCACCGTATCGGTATGCCCCGCCAGCAACAAGCCGCCAGCCCCCTGTCCGATACTTGCCAGCATATTAAATTTGTTGCGAGTTCCTGGAACAGGCTGCACTTCCACATTGAAGCCCAAATCTTTAAACCAGTCCGCCAGCAGAGTGATTAAATCTGCATTGCTTTGATCGAGTGCCTCTTCCGTGGCGCTTATTGAAGGTGTGGCAATCAGAGCGCGGTAAATCTCGATAAATGGCGGTAATTTGTTTTTCATTGTTGACACACCTCTGGTCATGATAGTATCAATATTCATGCAGTATTTATGAATAAAAATACACTAACGTTGAGCGTAATAAAACCCACCAGCCGTAAGGTGAATGTTTTACGTTTAACCTGGCAACCAGACATAAGAAGGTGAATAGCCCGATGTTGAATACGCTGATTGTGGGTGCCAGCGGCTACGCTGGCGCAGAGCTAGTGACCTATGTAAATCGCCATCCGCATATGAACATAACCGCTTTGACTGTTTCAGCGCAAAGCAATGATGCGGGAAGTTAATCTCCGATTTGCATCCGCAGCTAAAAGGCATCGTTGATCTGCCGTTGCAGCCGATGTCGGATATCAGCGAGTTTAGCCCAGGGGTGGACGTAGTGTTTCTCGCCACCGCCCATGAAGTTAGCCACGATTTAGCGCCGCAGTTTCTTGAAGCGGGCTGCGTGGTGTTCGACCTTTCCGGCGCGTTTCGTGTTAACGACGCCACCTTCTATGAAAAATATTACGGCTTTACCCATCAATACCCGGAACTGTTGGAACAGGCAGCCTACGGTCTGGCGGAGTGGTGCGGTAATAAATTAAAAGAAGCGAATTTGATTGCGGTGCCGGGCTGTTATCCGACGGCGGCACAGCTGGCGCTGAAACCGTTGATTGATGCCGATCTTCTTGACCTCAATCAGTGGCCGGTGATCAACGCCACCAGCGGCGTGAGCGGTGCAGGGCGTAAAGCGGCCATTTCAAACAGCTTTTGTGAAGTTAGCCTGCAACCGTATGGCGTCTTTACTCATCGCCATCAACCAGAGATCGCCACACACCTCGGTGCTGACGTTATCTTCACCCCACATCTGGGCAATTTCCCGCGCGGCATTCTCGAAACCATTACCTGCCGCCTGAAATCGGGTGTGACCCAGGCGCAAGTCGCGCAAGTGTTACAGCAGGCGTATGCCCATAAACCGCTGGTGCGGCTGTATGACAAAGGCGTTCCGGCGCTGAAAAATGTCGTTGGGCTGCCATTTTGCGATATCGGGTTTGCCGTTCAGGGCGAGCATCTGATTATTGTGGCGACCGAAGACAACTTACTGAAAGGCGCGGCGGCACAAGCGGTACAGTGCGCCAATATTCGTTTCGGCTATGCGGAAACGCAGTCTCTTATTTAAGGGTGCAATGATGAATCCATTAATTATCAAACTGGGCGGCGTACTGCTGGATAGTGAAGAGGCGCTGGAACGTCTGTTTAGCGCACTGGTGAATTATCGTGAGTCACATCAGCGTCCGCTGGTGATTGTGCACGGCGGCGGTTGCGTGGTGGATGAGCTGATGAAAGGGCTGAATCTGCCGGTGAAAAAGAAAAACGGCCTGCGGGTGACGCCTGCTGATCAGATAGACATTATCACCGGAGCACTGGCGGGAACGGCAAATAAAACCCTGTTGGCATGGGCGAAGAAACATCAGATTGCGGCCGTAGGTTTGTTTCTCGGTGACGGCGACAGCGTCAAAGTGACCCAGCTTGATGAAGAGTTAGGTCATGTTGGACTGGCGCAGCCAGGTTCGCCTAAGCTTATCAACTCCTTGCTGGAGAACGGTTATCTGCCGGTGGTCAGCTCCATTGGCGTAACAGACGAAGGGCAACTGATGAACGTCAATGCCGACCAGGCGGCAACGGCGCTGGCGGCAACGCTGGGCGCGGATCTGATTTTGCTCTCCGACGCAGCGGCATTCTCGACGGCAAAGGGCAACGCATTGCCGAAATGACCGCCGCGAAAGCAGAACAACTGATTGAGCAGGGCATTATTACTGACGGCATGATAGTGAAAGTGAACGCGGCGCTGGATGCGGCCCGCACGCTGGGCCGTCCGGTAGATATCGCCTCCTGGCGTCATGCGGAGCAGCTTCCGGCACTGTTTAACGGTATGCCGATGGGTACGCGGATTTTAGCTTAAGTTTTGTTGGCCGGAGGCGCAGCTTTCCGGCATTGAATTTCAAAATAAGGAAACAGAGTTATGGCACTTTGGGGCGGGCGTTTTACCCAGGCAGCAGATCAACGGTTCAAACAATTCAACGACTCACTGCGCTTTGATTACCGTCTGGCGGAGCAGGATATTGTTGGCTCTGTGGCCTGGTCCAAAGCCCTGGTAACGGTCGGCGTGTTAACCGCAGAAGAGCAGGCGCAACTGGAAGAGGCGCTGAACGTGTTGCTGGAAGATGTTCGCGCCAGGCCACAACAAATCCTTGAAAGCGACGCCGAAGATATCCATAGCTGGGTGGAAGGCAAACTGATCGACAAAGTGGGCCAGTTAGGCAAAAAGCTGCATACCGGGCGTAGCCGTAATGATCAGGTAGCGACAGACCTGAAACTGTGGTGCAAAGATACCGTTGGCGAGTTGCTGACGGCTAACCGGCAGCTGCAATCGGCGCTGGTGGAAACCGCACAAAACAATCAGGACGCGGTGATGCCAGGTTACACTCACCTGCAACGCGCCCAGCCGGTGACGTTCGCGCACTGGTGCCTGGCCTATGTTGAGATGCTGGCGCGTGATGAAAGCCGCTTGCAGGATGCGCTTAAGCGTCTGGATGTCAGCCCATTAGGCTGTGGCGCGCTGGCGGGAACGGCCTATGAAATCGACCGTGAACAGTTAGCAGGCTGGCTGGGCTTTGCTTCGGCGACCCGTAACAGTCTGGACAGCGTTTCTGACCGTGACCATGTGTTGGAACTGCTGTCGGCTGCCGCTATCGGCATGGTGCATCTGTCGCGTTTTGCTGAAGATCTGATTTTCTTTAACACCGGCGAAGCGGGGTTTGTGGAGCTTTCTGACCGCGTGACTTCCGGTTCATCATTAATGCCGCAGAAGAAAAACCCGGATGCGCTGGAGCTGATTCGCGGTAAATGCGGTCGGGTGCAGGGGGCGTTAACCGGCATGATGATGACGCTGAAAGGTTTGCCGCTGGCTTACAACAAAGATATGCAGGAAGACAAAGAAGGTCTGTTCGACGCGCTCGATACCTGGCTGGACTGCTGCATATGGCGGCGCTGGTGCTGGACGGCATTCAGGTGAAACGTCCACGTTGCCAGGAAGCGGCTCAGCAGGTTACGCCAACGCCACCGAACTGGCGGATTATCTGGTGGCGAAAGGCGTACCGTTCCGCGAGGCGCACCATATTGTTGGTGAAGCGTGGTGGAAGCCATTCGTCAGGGCAAACCGCTGGAAGATCTGCCGCTCGACGAGTTGCAGAAATTCAGCCCGGTGATTGACGAAGATGTCTATCCGATTCTGTCGCTGCAATCGTGCCTCGACAAGCGTGCGGCAAAAGGCGGCGTCTCACCGCAGCAGGTGGCGCAGGCAATTGCTTTTGCGCAGGCGCGGTTAGAGTAATTTGTTTATATTGCTCCCCTGAAAATGGGGAGCTTACCACGCCTACAAGTGCGACACTTCGTAGGCGGATAAGGCGTTTACGCCACATCAGGCAGAAATTTGTCAGCATTCTGGTGAGCTTAAATTTAACGCCCAACCAGAACCATTATTTGTCACATTCCTTTTTATCATTGTGTCTTCTTTACCTTCACACTCCCCATAAAAATCATATTTTCAATACATCAATCAATACATATTTTAATTAATTGAATATAATTCATTTCTATTGTTGTGCTTATTTTTAATGATTAATGGAGTTTGTTATGTGATTATTTAACGTGTTGTTTTAACGATGGTAGTTAATTATTCAGGTGGTTTTTGAGGGTATTTTTTCTCCTCGGCGGAAATTTTTATTTTTAATGTGATCACGGTTGAATAATCGCTCTTTCTCTCTTGTATGGTAGTAGGCGTAAAATTAAGTTTGAAGCGTCTATTTACAACACAGGAGATTGCAATAATGAAAATTATTGCTGCAGATGTTTTTGTTACTTGCCCAGGGCGTAATTTCGTTACGCTTCAAATAACCACTGAAAGCGGACTTTGTGGATTAGGAGATGCCACGTTAAATGGTCGCGAATTGTCGGTCGCTTCTTATCTGAAAGATCATCTTTGTCCACAACTAATTGGCCGCGATGCCAGCCGTATCGAAGATATCTGGCAATTCTTTTATAAAGGTGCTTACTGGCGACGTGGCCCCGTCACGATGTCAGCCATTTCTGCCATTGATATGGCGTTGTGGGATATCAAAGCTAAAGCGGCAAATATGCCATTGTATCAACTGCTTGGTGGTGCTTCTCGTGAAGGCGTGATGGTTTATTGCCACACCACCGGGCGGACGATTGATGAAGTCCTTGAAGACTATGCAAAGCACCAGCAGATGGGCTTTAAGGCGATTCGTGTGCAGTGCGGTGTACCGGGTATGCAAACTACTTATGGCCTGGCGAAGGGCAAAGGCCTGGCGTATGAACCGGCAACCAAAGGCCTGTGGCCAGAAGAGCAGTTGTGGTCTTCAGAAAAGTATCTCGATTTTACGCCGAAGTTATTTGAAGCGGTGCGTAATAAGTTCGGTTTTAACGAACATCTGTTGCATGACATGCACCATCGCCTGACCCCCATCGAAGCGGCGCGCTTTGGGAAGAGCATTGAGGATTACCGCCTGTTCTGGATGGAAGATCCGACGCCTGCAGAGAACCAGGAATGTTTTCGTCTGATTCGCCAGCATACCGTGACGCCGATTGCGGTCGGTGAAGTGTTTAACAGTATCTGGGACTGCAAGCAGTTAATCGAAGAGCAGCTGATTGACTATATTCGCACGACGATCACCCATGCAGGCGGCATTACCGGGATGCGGCGGATTGCCGATTTTGCATCGCTTTATCAGGTACGTACCGGTTCGCATGGCCCTTCAGATTTATCGCCTGTTTGTCATGCGGCGGCGCTGCATTTTGACCTATGGGTACCAAATTTGGCGTTCAGGAGTACATGGGCTATTCCGAACAAATGCTTGAAGTTTTCCCGCACAGCTGGCGCTTCGAGGAAGGTTATATGCACCCAGGCGATGAACCGGGGCTGGGTATTTCTTTCGATGAGAAACTGGCGGCGAAATATCCGTATGACCCGGCGTATCTCCCCGTCGCACGACTGGAAGATGGCACATTGTGAACTGGTAATAACGGTTCGCTTAATTATTTTCTGAATAGTCATCAAATCGATTAATTCCGCTCAAGGAGCTAAAAATGGACGTTGATGTGTCAACCAGTGTTGCGGGTAATAAACCGCAACGGATTCGTCGTATTCAGACAGTGACCCTGGTTTTATTATTTATGGCGGGGATCGTTAATTTTCTCGACCGTTCGTCATTGAGCGTGGCAGGTGAAGCGATTCGTGGCGAGTTAGGATTATCGGCGACAGAGTTTGGTGTTTTGCTTTCTGCATTTTCTCTGTCTTATGGTTTTTCACAACTACCTTCCGGTATTTTGCTAGACCGCTTTGGCCCACGAATTGTTTTAGGCGCAGGCTTAATATTCTGGTCATTAATGCAGGCATTAACAGGAATGGTTAATTCTTTTAGCCACTTTATTTTAATGCGTATCGGTCTGGGTATTGGCGAAGCGCCATTTATGCCTGCGGGAGTAAAGTCGATCACTGACTGGTATGCACAAAAAGAACGCGGCACGGCGCTGGGGATTTTTAACTCATCTACCGTTATCGGTCAGGCTATCGCGCCTCCTGCTCTTGTATTGATGCAGCTGGCATGGGGCTGGCGGACGATGTTCGTTATCATCGGCGTGGCAGGGATTCTGGTTGGGATCTGTTGGTACGCGTGGTATCGCAACCGGGCGCAGTTTGTCCTGACTGACGAAGAACGGACGTATCTCTCCGCGCCGGTTAAACCGCGTCCACAGCTGCAATTTAGCGAGTGGCTGGCGCTGTTTAAGCATCGGACAACCTGGGGGATGATTTTAGGTTTCTCTGGCGTCAATTATACCGGTTGGCTCTACATCGCGTGGTTACCCGGTTATTTGCAAGCGAGCAAGGTTTCAGTCTGGCGAAAACCGGTTGGGTGGCGGCGATTCCTTTCCTCGCGGCGGCAGTCGGGATGTGGGTTAACGGTATTGTTGTCGATCGACTGGCGAAAAAAGGCTACGACCTGGCGAAGACGCGTAAAACGGCTATTGTCTGCGGTTTGATGATGTCGGCATTAGGCACGTTGCTGGTCGTGCAATCTTCCTCGCCAGCCAGGCGGTAGCGTTTATCTCAATGGCGCTATTCTGCGTGCATTTCGCTGGAACGTCTGCATGGGGCTGGTGCAGGTGATGGTGTCAGAAACAAAAGTGGCTTCCATCGCCGGGATTCAAAACTTTGGCAGTTTTGTTTTTGCTTCCTTTGCTCCGATCGTAACCGGTTGGGTAGTGGATACCACACACTCGTTTAATCTGGCGTTGGTTATCGCGGCCTGTGTGACGTTCACCGGGGCGCTGTGTTACTTCTTTATTGTCAAAGATCGCATTGAGTAATCGTTACTATCAGGCTCTCTTGCTGTGGGCCTGTAGAATAAAAAAAAGCGGATCCTGGAGATCCGCAAAAGTTCACGTTGGCTTTAGTTATTCGAGTTGAGAAACTCTCGAAACGGGCAGTGACTTCAAGGGTTAAAAGAGGTGCCGCTCCGTTTCTGTGAGCAATTATCAGTCAGAATGCTTGATAGGGATAATCGTTCATTGCTATTCTACCTATCGCCATGAACTATCGTGGCAATGGAGGATGGATAATGAATATTCGTGATCTTGAGTACCTGGTGGCATTGGCCGAACACCGCCATTTTCGGCGTGCGGCAGATTCCTGCCACGTTAGCCAGCCGACGCTTAGCGGGCAAATTCGTAAGCTGGAAGATGAGTTGGGCGTGATGTTGCTGGAGCGGACCAGCCGTAAAGTGTTGTTCACCCAGGCGGGAATGCTGCTGGTAGATCAGGCGCGTACCGTACTGCGTGAGGTGAAAGTCCTTAAAGAGATGGCAAGCCAGCAGGGCGAGACGATGTCCGGGCCGCTGCACATTGGTTTGATTCCCACAGTTGGACCGTACCTGCTACCGCATATTATCCCTATGCTGCACCAGACCTTTCCAAAGCTGGAAATGTATCTGCATGAAGCACAGACCCACCAGTTACTGGCGCAACTGGACAGCGGCAAACTCGATTGCGTGATCCTCGCGCTGGTGAAAGAGAGCGAAGCATTCATTGAAGTGCCGTTGTTTGATGAGCCAATGTTGCTGGCTATCTATGAAGATCACCCGTGGGCGAACCGCGAATGCGTACCGATGGCCGATCTGGCAGGGGAAAAACTGCTGATGCTGGAAGATGGTCACTGTTTGCGCGATCAGGCAATGGGTTTCTGTTTTGAAGCCGGGGCGGATGAAGATACACACTTCCGCGCGACCAGCCTGGAGACGCTGCGCAACATGGTGGCGGCAGGTAGCGGGATCACTTACTGCCTGCGCTGGCTGTGCCGCCGGAGCGCAAACGGC